>JAAUYH010056121.1_pt1 | contig 134918 bp, 120 predicted proteins | sample 7278061 | NCBI WGS metagenome assembly JAAUYH01 (sample SAMN14350203, study PRJNA611818) | marine sediment metagenome | isolation source: surface marine sediment (0.6m) | place: French Polynesia: Moorea | collected 2018-08 | reverse complement strand
TTGGTTACACTTCTTCATGTTATTCGTCCCCGTCACCGGGTTATGGATGAGTGCAGTGGGTATCGTGGGTTTAGCCTTAAACTTACGAGCTTATGACTTTGTCTCTCAAGAATTACGGGCAGCAGAAGACCCCGAATTTGAGACATTCTACACCAAAAACATTTTATTAAACGAAGGTCTGCGAGCTTGGATGGCTCCCCAAGACCAACCCCACCAAAACTTTGTATTCCCTGAGGAGGTACTGCCCCGTGGTAACGCTCTCTAATGTTGCCAGTGGTCGTGACCTAGAGTCCACCGGTTTCGCGTGGTGGTCAGGCAACGCTCGTCTGATCAACCTTTCCGGTAAACTCTTAGGCGCTCACGTCGCTCACGCTGGTTTAATCGTATTCTGGGCCGGTGCAATGACACTGTTTGAAACCGCCCACTTTATCCCTGAACGGCCCATGTATGAACAGGGCTTAATTCTCCTTCCCCACATCGCCACCCTCGGTTGGGGTGTTGGCCCTGCGGGTGAAGTGATTGATACCTTCCCCTTCTTCGTTGCGGGAGTCTTACACTTAATCTCTTCTGCTGTTCTCGGTTTCGGTGGTATTTACCACGCCTTAAGAGGTCCTGAAACCTTAGAAGAGTATTCCAGTTTCTTCGGTTATGACTGGAAAGATAAGAACCAAATGACCAATATCATCGGTTATCACCTCATTCTCTTAGGATGTGGTGCGCTGCTGTTGGTGTTCAAAGCCATGTTCTTTGGCGGTGTCTATGACACTTGGGCTCCTGGTGGCGGAGATGTGCGTGTGATTACTAACCCAACTTTAAACCCTGCAATTATTTTCGGCTATCTGCTGAAAGCACCTTTCGGGGGAGAAGGTTGGATTGTTGGTGTGGACAACATGGAAGATATCATCGGCGGCCATATTTGGGTTGGCTTGATTTGTATCTTCGGCGGTATCTGGCACATCTTAACCAAGCCTTTTGGTTGGGCCCGTCGTGCGTTCATCTGGTCTGGTGAAGCTTACCTTTCTTACAGTTTAGGCGCGTTATCCTTAATGGGTTTCATCGCTTCTGTGATGGTTTGGTACAACAACACCGCTTATCCCAGTGAATTCTACGGTCCTACTGGTATGGAAGCGTCTCAATCTCAGGCATTCACCTTCTTGGTGCGTGACCAAAGAATGGGGGCTAACATCGGATCTGCTCAAGGTCCTACCGGCTTAGGTAAATACTTAATGCGTTCTCCCACTGGTGAAATCATCTTCGGTGGTGAAACCATGCGTTTCTGGGACTTCCGTGGTCCTTGGTTAGAGCCTTTACGTGGGCCTAACGGTTTAGATTTAGATAAGTTAAGAAACGACATTCAGCCTTGGCAAATTCGTCGTGCTGCTGAATATATGACCCATGCGCCTTTAGGCTCTTTAAACTCTGTAGGTGGGGTTATTACCGACGTTAACTCCTTTAACTATGTATCTCCCCGTGCGTGGTTAGCTACCTCTCACTTTACTCTCGGTTTCTTCTTCCTCGTTGGTCACTTATGGCACGCTGGACGTGCGCGGGCGGCCGCTGCTGGATTTGAGAAAGGGATTGATCGTGAGACTGAACCCGTACTCGCTATGCCTGATCTTGACTAAGATTTAGGTATAACCCTTAAAAACCCCTGCTATTTTGGTAGGGGTTTTTTTGATGGTATTTTGTTATCGCATCATCGCTAACATCATCGCTAACATCATCGCTAACACCCCTCGACTATACTGGATGCCAACAGTGAGACCAAATCCGGTTTAGATACCCCTTTTATCTTGCTAGTTGAGGAGTGTGGGAAGTGTGGGAGGATGGAGAGCAAAACTATAAAGAGGTTTTGACAATCGGATTTGGTATGACTACTACTCGACTGGAAATTTTATTGAGTTTTGACCGGATATGCAAAGATTGCAACACACATCGACCCAAGAACTGACCAAATTAAACAAAATCCCCTCAACAGTTGTAATTCGGTCACTTTTATCGAATCTCCTGATGAGTGCAATGGGGTTAGGTCTACTCTATTGGTCTTACCAATTAATGAAAGCTCGCATGACTACGGTTATTAGCAAGGATGCGGTGATTAATGGGGTTCTCATTGACTTGAAAACCCCCTCAGAAGGGATGATTAAGGAACTATCGGTTAAAACCGGTCATAGTACAACGTCCGAGCAAATGTTGATGGTACTCAAAAACGAGAAGGTGAGTAAACTGGAGGTGCAAGAAATTCAAAGTCGCCTTAATGAATACAAAACCGAATTAAGACGAGAACAAGGCCAACTCGAACGCAACTTATCCTTATTACAAAGAAATACCGCCTTATTAGACGATTTAACCACCGAACAAAACAATTATCGTCGTTTACAAAGTCAAGGGTCTCAAGAATCCATCGCCCAAGTTCAAGCTCAATTACAAGCGGCCCAAGCTCGTTTAGAATTTGCACAAGTTAACTACGATCGCATTAATTATCTCACCCAAGAGGGAGCATTAGCTGAAGCAGATTTAGAAAAAGCAAAACTGCAAAAAGAAGAAACCATCGCCCATATTAGTCAATTAAAAGCGCGTTTAAACGAATTAAACAGCAAAGAAAAGGCCACTCAAACGGATTTGAGTCTTAACTGGAGTCCTAGTAACTTTGATCCGAATATTCGTCTTAAAGACTTAGAATTGGAAATTGCCGATCAACGGTTAGCCATTGCCGCTTTACAACAGTCTATTCAAGACGCTCACTTAGAACTCAAAGAAGCGCAACGGGATTACACCAAAGAAGAGTCTACAACGGTTAAATCCCCCGTAGAAGGGATTATGTGGAACCTAGATGCTCAAAAAGGTCAATACGTTGAAGAAGGGGACTCTTTAGGGAAAGTTCTCGATTGTAAACGACGTTGGATAGATGTCTATCTCGACGAAAAGGCTCTCCGTTCCATTCAACCCAATACACCGGCCACCATTGAATTATACGGCGATCGCACAGACACCCTACAGGGACGCGTCAGTTTAGTGCGTTCAGGAATTGGCCGCTTAGCACCAGGGGAAGAGGTAGCAGTGCCTTTAATTCCTAATTTACCCCGTCAAAGTCAGCTTCGTGTCGAGTTAGAACCGAATCAGCGTAACAATGATCCTCAACTATTTTGTTATGTCGGATATACCGCTAAAGTCACGTTTAACTTAGACTAAGGGTTTTGCTAACCCCATCTAAAATCTTTGAGTTAGACGGGGACTGCGCCAAAAATTTTGTTCAAAAAATATGAAAAGCGATCGCCATCAATCTATAAAATGTCCCCAATCTCGCCCACAAACCTTTATCCATCCTTTGGTTTGGAGTTTTTTTATCAGTAGCACTTTACTGTTTATTACCGTTGTTTTTTTGACCACAGGAACCAGTACCGGACCCACTTTCTTTTCCCCCAAAGAATTGAAAGAACAATTAAAAAATATAAACTTTTAACTCACCCCCTAAATTATGTTTATCTTTCCCAAAAAGTTTCCCAGTAACCATCAAAGACAACCAAATGCTGCTCAAAAATCTTTTTTCTCCTTGAGTCGGATTCTTTTTATTACTGGGATTGTTATTTTTTTCCTGACTCTGTTTGTTACCCGTTGGAATAGTGAAGGCCCTATTTTCTTTTCTCCCGATCAGTTAGCCGTTCCTCAATTTACCTGGCCTTTAGATACAACAACAAATCCTTTCTCTCTCGATCCATTATCTGATACTGAGCAGCTTGATGTTAGATTTGGTCATGCTTTACCTGAATTTTTACAACCCCCTCAACAACCGTTTGATCTATTTTTACCCTTAATTTTAGTCGCTTGTTTATGTAATTGTTTACGATTAATTCCTTCTAATAACTGGACTCGCTTGGTAGTTAGGGGGATGCTGGTGGTGTTGACGCTGCGTTATTTTATTTGGCGTACCCTAGCAACGCTTAATCTTGATCATTGGATTAATGCTATTTTTAGTCTTCTTATTTATTCCGTTGAGGTTATTAGTTTAATTACATTTTTGCTCAGTACAATCCATTCTATTTGGTCCAGTGCGTCTCAACGCAGTGCTGAAGCTGATCGCTACACCGATGATATTTTATCAGGAAATTATGTTCCGGCGGTAGATGTTCTTATTCCTACTTATAATGAACCAGAATCAGTGGTACAACGAACCGCTATTGGCTGTCTTAATCTGGATTATCCCAACAAAACCGTTTATATTTTAGATGATACCCGTCGTCCTCATATTCGTGCGCTGGCCAAAAAATTAGGCTGTGAATACATTACTCGTCCCGATAATCAACACGCAAAAGCTGGTAACTTAAATAATGCCATACCCCAACTTAAAGGGGAACTCATGGCCATTATGGACGCAGATTTTGTACCATTTAAACATTTTTTGATGCGTACCGTCGGCTTTTTTCAACAATCAAACGTTGCATTAGTACAAACACCGCAAAAATTTTATAATCCTGATCATCATGTTCGTAACTTGGGGGTTGATCACATTCTTCATGATGATTTGGCCACCCTTTTTGAGTTTGATTTAGCCACTTGGGATACGGTTAATTGTGCCATTTGTTGCGGGACTTCTTATGTGGTTAGACGCAGTGCAATCGAAGCAGTGGGAGGTTATAGTACGCGGTGTTTAGCAGAAGATTCTCCCACATCTATTACTATGTTAACGAAAGGGTATCGTATCATTTGTTTACCCGAAATTTTATCGATGGGTGAGTCAACGCGGACGTTTGTTGACTTTATTAAACAGCGCACTCGTTGGCATCATAGTAACTATCAAATTTTTTGTTGTGGTGAAGATATTCCCATTTGGTCTAGTTTGAATTTAATGCAGAAAAGTTTTTTTCTTAGTTTTTTCTTATCTAGTTTTACTCCTGTTTTTCGTTTAGTTTTTCTTATTTTCCCCATCCTTTGTCTTTGTTTGGGAATTAGTCCCTTAATTTTTAGTTCGGCTGAAATGATTTATTATTTCCTTCCTTTTATGTTATTAATGATGGGAACAACAGCTTGGAGTAAAAATTATAATAATTCATTTTTCTGGAACGAGGTGTATAGTACAGTGCTTTGTTTTCCTCTTCTGAAAAGTCTTATTTTTGCGATACGTTCTCCTTTTGGACTACCGTTTAAAGTCACAAGAAAAGGGGTTCAAAGTAATCAAAAAAATTATAATCTACAACATACTTGGCCATTGTTAATCTTAATTGTTGTGATGATTACTGTTCTTGTATTATATTTAGGGGGTTTTCATCTAGGAATATGGCAAGCGGCAGCGTCCCCTCAATTTATGTTAGCTGGTTTCTTTCTTGTTTATAATTTGATGGTTACGATTATTGCTGTTTTAGCTGCCATTGATCAACCAGAAAGACGGGTTAGCGATCGCTTTCCTTTACACTTCCATTGTTCTCTAAAAACTCATACTATTATTGATAATAAACATCAGATACAAACTGTATTCAAAGCTTATACTGAAAATCTTTCTGAAGGGGGTGCATTAATAAAAATTAAACCAGAGGATCTTATTCTTGATCAATTATTTTGGCTAGAATTGCCAGAGCAAGAAATGTTACTAAAATCTCAAGTTTCTTATTATTATAAGGATAAAAATTATATTTTCATTGGAATAAAATTCGTCGATGTAAACCTGGAACAAACTCGCAAATTAACTGATATACTTTACTGTAATTTAACTTGGTGGAAACGAAGTAAAAAACCAGGCAGTTTAGATGTTTTTCTGCATTTATTTTTATCTTTTCTAACCCTTAGACCTTTACGAACAAAATACCAATAAATTTAACTACAACAGTACAAAGTTAGTTAGAACATTTTTTATATATTTGCTCCTCGTTTCTTGGAACGAGGAATCTGATTATTTGTCATTGCGAGGGGTAATATAAACAGTAAGCTGTGATTTTGGTTAAAAACACCCCGAAGCAATCTACCATAAGCGTTGATTAATTCAGGAATCTTTAATAATGCTTTTTCAAAATAAGAACTTTAAAAAAACAATATTTTCTCTTTTTTTTGTAATGACTCTACTTATAATATCTATTATTAATTCATTCAGTTTCAGTCAGAATTACACTAAAATTAACTTTCCTTTATCGACCTCTGGCACAAAGATTATTGATGCTAAAAATAAAGAAATATTACTGCGAGGAGTTAATTGGTTTGGAATGGAAACAGAACTTCATGTTCCTCATGGTTTATGGGTTAGAGATTATCAAGACATTTTGATGCAAATTAAAAGCCTTGGTTACAATGTTATTAGAATACCTTTTTCCCTAAAAGCTTTACAGTCTTCTGATATTAATGGAATTGATTTTTCATTAAAAAATAATAAAATACTCCGTAACAAAACTCCTTTACAAGTTTTAGATATTCTGGTCAAAGAAGCCGAAAAACAAGGATTAATGATTATTTTAGATTGTCATCGTAATAATGATCAAAGAATTCCCGAACTTTGGTATGGTGATGGTTTTAGTGAAAAAGATTGGCTGGAAACTTGGACAATGTTAGCCCATCGTTATCAACAACAAAAGAATATTATTGGAGCAGATTTAAAAAATGAACCTCACGGGAAAGCGAGTTGGGGAAACAATAATTTATTAACCGATTGGCGTTTAGCAGCAGAAAGATGTGGGAATGCCATTTTAAAGATTAATCCTCATTGGTTAATCATTGTTGAAGGGGTAGAAAATAATGTACCTGGACAACAATTAAAACACCATTGGCAAGGGGGAAATTTAGAAGGAGTTAAACAGCATCCAATTCGCCTTTCTAATCAACATAAATTAGTGTATTCTATTCATGAATATGGACCCGGAGTTTATACACAAACCTGGTTTAACTCATCAGATTTTCCCGAAAATTTATTAAAACGTTGGGAAATAGGGTTTGGTTATATTCTTACTCAAAAAATTGCCCCTGTTTTTATAGGAGAATTTGGCGGAAGAAAAGTCGATCAACAATCAACTGAAGGAATTTGGCAAAGAAAATTTATAGAATATATTAAGCATAAAAAATTAAGTTTTACTTATTGGTGCTTGAATCCTAACAGTGATGATACAGGGGGTTTATTATTAGAAGATTGGATAACAATTGAGTCTCAAAAACAAAATTTATTAAGTTCTTTATTACAACACCTCAATTAATACGGTAACAAAGTTCGGGAACCCGTACCCAGACAACTGTTGCCATAGCTCCCCTTATTTCGCTAAATTAGCACTCGGAAGGTGAGAGTGCTAAACTTTTGACACAAGCCCTCGACCCCATTATAACCATCAGGAGGATTCGTTCATGGCAGCAGTTAGTATCAACGTCTCGACCCTTAAGCCCCTTGGCGATCGCGTTTTCGTTAAGGTTAGCCCCGCCGAAGAAAAAACCGCAGGGGGTATCTTACTTCCCGATAACGCCCAAGAAAAGCCCCAAATTGGTGAAGTTGTCGCCGTTGGACCTGGAAAACGTAACGACGATGGCAGTCGTTCTGAATTAGATGTCAAAGTGGGCGATAAAGTGCTTTACTCCAAATATGCTGGCACTGATATCAAGCTATCTGGAGAAGACTACGTATTACTATCAGAAAAAGACATCCTCGCCTCCGTTGAGTAATGAAAATTCGAGGCAACGCTTTATCGACTTCATTTATTTATTCATTCAGAATTGACCAAAAAGAGGCATAACCTATGGCTAAATCCATTGTTTACAACGAAGATGCACGCCGCGCGTTAGAAAGAGGAATGGACATCCTCGCTGAATCTGTGGCCGTTACCCTCGGACCCAAAGGCCGTAACGTGGTTCTAGAAAAGAAATTTGGTGCCCCGCAAATCATCAACGACGGGATCACCATTGCTAAAGAAATTGAATTAGAAGATCATATCGAAAATACTGGAGTTTCCTTGATTCGTCAAGCCGCCTCCAAAACTAACGATGTCGCAGGGGACGGAACCACCACCGCCACCGTTTTAGCCCACGCTATCGTTAAAGAGGGTTTACGCAACGTTGCTGCGGGTGCTAACCCCATCGCCCTTAAAAAAGGTATCGATAAAGCTACTGAGTTCTTAGTGGAAAAAATTGCGGCCCACGCTAACCCCATCGAAGACTCTAAAGCGATCGCCCAAGTGGGTTCTATCTCTGCCGGTAACGATGAAGAAGTCGGCCAAATGATCGCTGAAGCGATGGACAAAGTAGGCAAAGAAGGGGTCATTTCCTTAGAAGAAGGAAAGTCCATGTTCACCGAACTGGAAATTACTGAAGGGATGCGCTTTGATAAAGGTTATATCTCTCCTTATTTTGTCACCGATCCCGAACGGATGGAAGCGGTATTTGAAGAACCCTGTATCCTGATCACCGACAAAAAAATTAACCTGGTTCAAGACTTAGTCCCTGTTTTAGAACAAGTGGCCCGTCAAGGTAAGTCTTTAGTGATTATTGCTGAGGATATCGAAAAAGAAGCCTTGGCTACCTTAGTCGTCAACCGTTTACGGGGTGTGTTAAACGTAGCTGCGGTTAAAGCCCCCGGATTTGGCGATCGCCGTAAACAAATGCTCGAAGATATCGCTACCTTAACCGGCGGTACCGTGATCAGCGAAGACGCTGGTCTCAAGTTAGAAAGTACCAAAGTAGAAATGTTAGGGTCTGCCCGTCGGGTAATCCTCACCAAAGATAACACCACCATCGTCGCCGAAGGCAACGAAGAAGCGGTTAAATCCCGTTGTGACCTCATCCGTCGTCAAATTGACGATTCTGACTCTTCCTACGACAAAGAGAAGTTACAGGAGCGTTTAGCTAAGTTATCTGGTGGTGTGGCGGTTATTAAAGTGGGTGCTGCTACCGAAACCGAAATGAAGGATCGTAAACTTCGTCTAGAAGATGCCATCAACGCTACCAAAGCAGCCGTAGAAGAAGGAATTGTCCCCGGTGGTGGTACCACCCTGGCCCACCTCACTCCGACCCTAGAAGAGTGGGCTAATGGCAATCTGGCCAACGAAGAGTTAACCGGTGCATTGATTGTCGCCCGTGCCTTAACCGCCCCCTTAAAGCGTATTGCTGAAAACGCCGGTCAAAACGGTGCCGTGGTTGCCGAACGAGTTAAGGAGAAAGACTTTAACACCGGTTACGATGCTGCGACTGGTGAGTTTACCGATATGTTAGCCGCCGGTATCGTTGACCCGGCCAAAGTAACCCGTTCCGGTTTACAAAATGCTGCTTCTATCGCCGGCATGATCTTAACCACCGAATGTATTGTGGTAGATAAACCTGAGAAAGACAAAGCCCCTGCCGGTGGCGGTGGCGACTTTGACTACTAAACCCTAAGTCATCTAAACTGAGTAATTAACCCTGTCCTAATGAGGATAGGGTTTTTTTACCGAAAATTTGGGTTTAAAGCCCCGTCCCTTTCAGGACGGCTTTTCTAGGGTTTTAATGTAATCTCTAAGAACTTCGGACATGGGAACTTGCTTGGATGCCGCATAAGACTTAAGGGTTTCGTACTCAATCTCAGACAGTAAAAGTTGTAGTCGTTTTGTTCTTGCCATAATCTCTAAATATATGTATAATTAGAGTATAGCGGATAGGGTAATCAACCGCTCTAAAAACCCAGTCGCCTAATGGCAACGCACCTTGAAAACTCAGGCTATGGGGTTCTGCACAGAAAAGCTTGTACAGGTAAAAGCCTTCAGCATCAAGTACCAGACAAACCAAGTTTTCGGTTTTGAACTGTAGCGTAGGGCATACGCAAACAGACCTCTGAAATGGGGTAAACGTCTGAGGAGAGAATCGCCTCTGGGTTAAAGACTGAGAAGACTTTAATGTAAGCGAACTCGTTGAGTCAGAAATCTTATGCAGTGATGCTTAGAGAATCCACGCACTTATAGGGCGTGGAGTATGTCAACTAACCATCTTCATTGTATTTGGACGTTACCCCAAGGTGATGCTGAGTTTTCAACTCGTTGGCGTTTGGTTAAAAGTTGGTTTAGCCGTCGATGCGATCGCAAATATCAAGGAAACGTTTCAACTTCGAGACAGAGTAAACAAGAGAGGGCTATCTGGCAAAGACGATTTTGGGAACATTTAATTCGAGATCAACAAGATTTTATTAATCATGTGGATTATATTCACTATAATCCCGTGCATCATGGATTAGTTTCATCTCCGAAAGATTGGGAATATTCCAGTTTTCATCGTTATGTGCAGCGCGGTATTTATGATGTTGACTGGGGAAGTTCAGAAATCCTTGTTTTTGATGTTTTTGTTGGGATGGAATAGTTCATGATATTGTTGGGTTTCGTTCCTCAACCCAACCTACAAGATTTGCCATCGCACTACTTTGTAAGTTTTAACCCCTAAATGCTAATGAGAAAATCAACTTCGTCCAAACTTTCCCCCATTACCCTAGCTTTGAGCATATCTGTGCTAATCACTCTAAGTACCTATATTCTAAGGAGTTTGGGAATCTTAGGTTTTATTCCAGGAAGCGTTATTTTACTGCTGATCACCATTTCAATGTTCTTGGGAATTTTTTATGGTATTTCCCTAACCCGCCGTTTCTAGGATAAAAAGACCAAATCCTGATAATATAGAGTTCTTTGACATTTAGATATTTATAAATGGTGAAGCGATAGTGCATAATGACATCAGTTTTGCCCATTACTTCTAGAGAACACCAGAAATTATGACTGGAAAAGTATTCGATGGTAATCCAACTCCGGCTGCCTTTCTCATCCTAATCCTTCCCTTGGCTGCAGTAATCGTCCTTCTGTACAAAGCTTGGATATGGGTATTAGGATTTGTTGCCTTAATTATTGTCTGGAAACTGGTGGACAATTATCAATGGCAACAGTGGAGTGCCAAGATTAACCCCATTTTTAACCAATTACTCCAAGAAAATCAGGGAAAAATTACCCCGATGGATTTATCCCTCAAAGCCAATTTAAGCGCAGGCAGTGCTAAACGCTTTTTGGCTAGAAAAGCAGAGGAATTTAGCGCAACTTCAAAAGAGTTACCAGAACAAGGAAAGGTATATTATTTCATTACTGCAAGTACCTTGGGCAGTATCCTCGACGATAGTGAACCAATGGCCGAGGAACCCGATGAACCTGAAACCTTTGATGGTGAGGACGATGATGATGACATCGATACCCCTCAAAGCAATCAGAGCGAATCCACCCCTTCTGAGGTGTCTTCGACTCCATCCAATTCCTCTCTATCCAGTCCTTTTGCTCAGTTAGCAGCCCTTAAAGAAGAACGACAACAAAACAATCAAGAGCAGAACGAACCCACTTCTACCCCAGAAACATCCACCGTTTCAGAAGCCAGCGAAACCATTAGACCCCTTGACCCAGGCCCACCCCCCACTACTCCTGAGCAGGAAGACCCCTCTGCTGAGAGTCCAAAAAAAGAAAAATTTACGTTGATTCAATCCGATTTGGCTAAACGCTTAGATACCACCCCCAGTACCATTGGTCGTCGTAAAACCGATGCTAGTTTTGGCGAATGGAGTCAAAGCAAAGATCCTGAAGGTATTGCTTGGAAATATCTCAGAAAGTCTAAGGTCTTTATTCCTGTTGATCCTGATAAGCGTTATATCTGATGGAGAGCAGAGGGAGCAGAGGGCGCAGAGGGCGCAGAGGGAGCAGGGGGAGCAGGGGGAGCAGGGGGAGACTGGGAGCAGGGGGAGACTGGGAGCAGGGGGAGACTGGGAGAAATGATTGATATATCTTCCCCCCATCACCCCATCACCTGATCACTTCCCACACTCCCCCTGGATCAAGGGATACTTTTACCTCCAAAAATAGAATGTCCCCTCTGATCCCTAAGCCGTTGTCCTGCAAATTAAAGGTTAATTTGTCAAATATGAAGCTTTGTTAAGAATTTAGTTAAATAGGAACAAAAGTTGATATATTAATAATTGAAGCAAGTAAAGCTTCCCTGGCAGATCAAACAGCCCAGTGAAAGTCCAAATAAAAACCAAGAGGTAAGTAAACGCTGTTTAAACTAACGTCTGTCTCGTATCCAACAACAACACCCAATCCGAAAACGGATAATTCCTCAAATGGGTAAATAGGAAGCACTACCACAGAGTGAGCTTAGAGAGTGGAGAGAAAAGGTAAGCTCGTGTTAGGTATCTTCAGATAGTATCAACAAAGAGAGGAATGAAGCCGCAGAGTAGGGCTTGGGTGTTGTTTGTTATATTAAGTAATTAATTTATCTAATTTTAGTGATTGAGGTTACACTATAAATAGGATTATGTTTTCCCTTAATAGGGTTTCCTTATGTCAGCTAAGTCCCATGACCAAGCCACAGCTAAACCACAAGCTTTAATAGCAATTATTCGGCAAATTTATGAAGGGAGAGAATTAGAATCGATTTGCTACCTAGTTGCGATTAAGCTCAAACGATTACTCAAGATAGATGCAGTATTCGTCTATGAATTTGGGGGGAGTTTTTGGGGGAATAACGGACAATCACCTAATTGGTCTGGTAAGCAAAATAAGCAAAACATCAATTTAGAACAAAGCCTAGAGGAACTGTATCATAAACAGCAGACATCGTATCATATCTTATCAGAAGATTTTAAAGACTATATAGAAATCGGAGAGCAGATCACTCAACTAATCGTTCCCATTCTATGCAAAGAAAAAGCATGGGGACTATTAATTATTGATCACCGTTCACAATTGCGTCAATGGCAACCAGAAGACACCGACTGGGTGCAGCAAGTTGCTTTTCATCTTAGTATTGCAGTGGAACGCTATCGGATGCACCAAAAACAAAAACAGCACGAGGAAATTCTGGAGCAAGCGGTTGAAACAGCCATAGAACGACAAACCACCATTGCTAATATTATTGACAAAATTCGTCGCTCCCTCAATATCGAGACCATTTTAACCACCGCTACCCGAGAAACGCGAACACTCCTCAAATGCGATCGTGTGGCGGTATATCGCTTCAATACTGATTATAGCGGAGAATTTATTGCCGAGTCCGTGTCACCCAGTTGGCGATCGCTAATTCAAAAAGAAGAGAAAGATAGTGATAACAATAAAAATATTCAAGACTGCACCATTACCCTCTTAAACAATCTAGAGTTAAGCGACACTTACTTACAAGAAACCCAAGCAGCCATTTTTAACCCTCAAGACTTGTTTCGGGTGTGTAACGATATTTATCAAGCCGACTTTTCTCAATGTTATCGACAACTCTTAGAAAGATACCAAGCGAGAGCCTATATTATTGTCGCTATTTATAAAAATAATTCCCTTTGGGGACTATTTGCGGCCTATCAAAATAATGGTCCGAGGAACTGGAATACCACAGAAATCAATTTTATGGTGCAAGTAGGGGTGAATTTAGGCATTGCCTTACAACAAGGGGATCTTTTAGCCAAAACCCAACAACACGAACAACAACTGCAAAACGCCTTAGAAACCGCCCTAAAACAACAGGCCGATACTTTAATTAAAATCAATGAAAAAGAGCGATCGCTAGGGCTAGTTATTGATAAAATTCGTCAAACCCTAGACTTAAATACCATCTTTCAAACCGCCACCACAGAAGCACAAAAACTCTTAGGGGTAGAACACATTGTTATCTATCAGTTTGACCCAAGTTATGGGGGAACATTCATTTTTGAATCGGAACCTGGGGACTTTGTTTCCTTTGCTGGGGTAACTTGGAACGATGACTATCTCCAAGAAACCGAAGGGGGACGATTTCAAAATAATGAATCTTGTATTATTAATGATATTCAACAGGATCACCGCTTTGCTGATTGTCATCGGCGAATCTTAGAAAGTTTTGGCGTGAGATCCTTAGCCATTGTCCCTTTATTTCAAGGGTCGCAACTGTGGGGACTGTTAGCGGCCTTTGAACATAGTCGTCCCCGACAATGGGAACATGAAGACATTCACCTCTTAAAACGAGTTGCCCATCATATTAGTGTGGGTTTGCAGCAAAGTTTTCAGATACAACAAATTGAAGACTATGGCCACGAACAGGCAATGATGGTTCAACAAGAAAGGGCCTTAGGGGAAGTCATTGATAAAATTCGTCGGACATTAGATTTAGGGACAATTTTCCAAACCGCTGTCACAGAAGTGCGTCAACTTTTACAAGCTGATCGAGTGGCTATTTTTAAGTTTGATCCTGACTCAGAGTTTGCCTTAGCCGAATTAATTTCAGAAGATGTGGCCCCAGGTTATCCCTGTGCTTTACAAGAACAAGTAGAAGATCATTGCTTTACTAAATATAAAGGCCCCTATTATCAACAGGGTCATGTTTTTACCATTAATGACCTTTCTAAAGCCAACTTACTCGACTGTCATCGTCAAATTTTAGAACGGTTCCAGGTGAAAGCGAATATGGTAGCCCCTTTGTTGATCAAAGATGAACTTTGGGGGTTAATCTGTATTCATCAATGTTCATCCCCTCGTCAATGGAAACCTCTAGAAAAAGGGTTTATTACCAAAATTGCTACCCATCTCAGTGTCGGTATTCAACAAGCGGCGTTACTCAAAGAAAGTCAACACCGTTATCGTGTCCTGGAAAGAACCTTAAAACAAGTTCAAGTTCAAAAAGAACATTTAGCCGAGATAGCTAGCCAAGAGAAGGCTTTAGCGCGGGTGATTGAGCGAATTCGTCAAAGTTTGAAGTTAGACTCGATTTTTGCGTCTACCACCGAAGAAGTCAGAGCAATATTAAACTGCGATCGCGTGGTAGTTTATCGTTTTTGGGAAAATTGGGGAGGGGAATTTTTATATGAGTCCGTTGGGGAAGGTTGGAAACCCTTGATTGGTAATTCAGCGGAAAAACCCGTATGGGAAGACAGCTATCTTCAAGATACCCAAGGAGGACGTTACCGTAATCAAGAAATTTTATCAGTGAACGATATTAGTACGGCAGAGTTAACCCCTTGTCATCGCGAGCTTTTACAGCAGTTTCAGGTTAGAGCGTTACTGACGGTTCCTGTATTTGTGGGGGAAAAACTTTGGGGAATTTTAGGCGTTTATGACAACCAAAAACCCCGATATTGGTATAAGCGAGAAATTGAGTTAATTAAGCAGATCGCTAACCAGTTAGGGGTTGCTGTTTATCAAAGCGAGTTATTGAGACAAACGCAGCAACAGTCAGACATTCTACAAAGTACCTTAGCGGATCTCAATGCCATTGTTGATAATTTGGGAGATGGTTTATTGGTGGTGGATATTGACGGTAAAATCACCCGCTACAATCCTAGTTTACTGTCTATGTTTACTGTTACATCCTCTTTATTAGGAGAACAAGTTCTCGATATTTTCCCGACTGAGTTATCTTCGTTACTGGAGAGGGAAAACTTAGACCAAAACAAGGTGATCACAGCCGAAATTCCTTTATCTAATGATCGGATTGGTCAAGCATTAGCGAGTAATATTATTAAAGAAAAAGGAAAGGCTGAAGATGAATACATTGGGGTTGTTATTTTAATTCGAGATATTACCAAAGAACGGGAAATTGAACGAATGAAACACAATTTTTTGTCGATGGTTTCCCACGAATTACGCACTCCATTGACTTCGATTGTTGGGTTTTCTTCTTTAGTTCGCGACAAACTCAATAATGTTATTTTTCCCAAACTAGGAGAAGACGATAGCAAGGTTAATAAAGCAGTTGAACGGATTCAACAAAACTTAGATATTGTGGTGTTTGAGTCAGAAAGATTAACTAAATTAGTTAATGATTTCTTGGACATGACGAAAATTGAATCAGGAAAAATAATCTTGAATTTATTTCCAGTTCAACCCAATACCGTTTTAAATTGGGCGATCGCTTCTACTGCTCCTTTATTTGAACCTTCTCCTGTGGAATTAATGGAAGATTTTTCTGAGGATTTACCTGCCATTTTAGGAGATGAAGATCGGTTAATTCAAGTGTTTGTGAATTTAATTTCTAATGGGTTCAAGTTCACAGAAACAGGGTCTGTTACCTGTCATGCTAAAGCAGATCACGACAATTTGTTGATTTCGATCACCGACACAGGCATTGGTATCGCCGAAGATGATTATAGTAAAGTTTTTGAACCGTTTCAACAAGTGGGTAATATTTTAACCGACAAACCACCAGGAACGGGATTAGGTTTATCCATTTCTAAACAGATTATCGAACAACATGGAGGGAAAATTTGGTTTACTAGCGAAGTCGGAAAAGGAACTACCTTTTTTGTCAGTTTACCCTTAGCAAAATAACATTTAAGTTGGCAAGGGGTCATCATTGTTTTTAATGTTAATATAGAAGTTAAAGTCAGGTTAAATTTGGGTTTAGTTAAAAAACATACTAAGTTTTTTATTGTGAATAATGACAATTATTCTTATTTAATTTCAACCATTTAATAACTAAATAATACAACCTTGATATTGGGTTATATTTAACTACCTAATGTCTATATTTTGGTATATTTTTTTACCTTCAGTAATCTTATTTTGCTCCTAAAGCCTTGAGAAACACTTAATTTTAAATAATAAGAATGAAAAAAATTTTAATCGTTGATGATGAGCCTAATATTCTAATTTTAATGGAACAGATTTTAGAGGAATTAGAAGACGAAGGGGTATCAATTTTAACAGCAATTAATGGAGAACAGGCATTAGAAATTATTAAAAAAGAAGAACCTGATTTAGTATTTTTGGATGTAATGATACCTCATATTAGTGGACTGGAAGTGTGTGAAACTGTCAAAAATGATAGTCATCTTTGCCATATTCACATTATTTTGCTAACGGCCAGGGGACAAAGCTTTGATGAAGAAAGTGGAATGAAAGCAGGTGCCGATCTTTACATGACTAAACCCTTTCGTCCCAGAGAAGTATTATTAAAGTCTCAAGAGATTTTAGGAATCCATCAAGTATAATAAAAATAGACTCACTCTTCTCCGTCACTTTATCATGATTCAGGTTAAACTAAAAAAAATACTCAGTAAACCTGAGCTTAGTTCGTTGTTAGAGAATTTTAGAGAGACACTCAATTTATCGTTTTTTATTAGTGATACTCAAAAAAATCTAGTATGGGGTAATTTTAATCATGCTTTTGAGTATCATTATCCTATTATGGTAAATGAGCAAATTATCGGTCAGGTTAATGCAGAAAATAATAATATCAATACTATTTCTCAAATGTTAAATTATATGGTTAATGAAGAGTTCAAGACAAAATTATTGGCTGCTGATACCCTAGAAAAATATGAAGAAATTAATTTTTTATCTGATATTTCTCATCAATTTTCAAGTTGTTTAACCTTTGAAGAAATTATGGAAGTTGTGACAAGAGAAACCAACAAACTTCTCACTAATTCTGATATTTCTTGTATGTTATTAAATGAGAAAGGAGAGTTGGATATTTTTTCTTATCAAGAAAACAGGTTAACTAAAAGAACAGGAAGTATTGAAAGTATTGTTAGCTATGTCTTGCGTTCTGGTAGAGCAGAAATTGTTAATAATGTGGATAAGGATGATCGATATATTCCAGAAGGTTCTAAGATTAAATCTTTGATTTGTGCGCCCTTAAAAGTACAAAATAGAACCATTGGAGTCATTCAAGTTACTCACTATGAATTGATTAAATATACCAGCGAACAATTGAAATTGTTTACTTCTTTAACTTCGCAAGCTGCTATTGCCATTCAAAACAGTAAATATTATGATAAATTAATCGAATATTCTCAGAATTTAGAACAAAAAGTAATCGAACGAACTCAAGAGTTAGAAACGTCCAAAAAGAACCTAGAAGTATCTAATAAGGAACTAGAAAAATTAAGCAAAAAATTAGAATATTTAGCTACAGTGGATGAACTAACACAAGTTTATAATCGACGTTATTTTAATGAATATTTAGACCGAGAATGGCGCAGATTAGCAAGAGAAAGAAGGTTTATTTCTTTGATTCTCTGTGATATAGATTACTTTAAACGTTATAATGATCACTATTATCATCAAGCTGGAGATGAATGTTTATTTAAAGTAGCACAATGTATGAAAAATTTAGTTAAACGACCGGCGGATTTAGTCGCAAGGTTTGGAGGAGAAGAGTTTGTTATTATTCTTTCTAATACTAACCGTTTAGGTGCTGAAAAAGTAGCACAAGAACTTTGCCAAGCTGTTGAAGGGTTAAAGATTCCTCATGGTTATTCCGATTGTAGTGATTATGTTACCCTCAGTTTAGGGGTTGCCACAACCATACCGACTTCACAAGTTTGCCCTCAAAAGTTAATTAAAGCTGCGGATAAAGCACTATATAAAGCCAAAGATAAAGGCAAAAATGGATTTTCTGTGGCTGAGTTTCGTCCCGAAATTTTCTAAGACTTTGGCCACACTTTTATCTTATTAATGGGTTGTTTTTCTGTTGGAGGAACTGTTCTTTCTTCCATAAAGTAAATTTCTAAACTTTCTAACTGTTGCTCACCTGAATGATTAGCATTCCATTCCCGAATTAAGTAGTCAACAAAATAGGGATAAAGTTTTTGTCCAATGGCACGATTAAGGTTAATATAATAGACACGCCATTGAATGGTTTTATAGAGTTGTTGCCGTTGTTTTAAGGTGGGTTTATCCCAAGAAATAGGACTATTTTCATCAAGAAGATTGACCGTTTTTCCATTTTTTAAGGTTCCAATAATAACGTGCCATCCGTCGTCCCTTGGAGGTGCCGGCGCAAAAATACTCCAAGATTGATCTAAACGGGTTAAATAACCGATAATGTTAACGTATTCAAAGGTACGACGACTTAAAAAATTTCGGGTGTAGAGAATCCAATCTTTTTTACTATTATTACGATATTCTTTGTTACGGGCAACCGTTTGATCGACAAACCCTTTTAAATTCCACATTGTTGTCAGTAATAATAAGGTTAAAACAATAAAATTAAAAGGAGAAGAAGACTTGACACTTAAAGGACGAAACTTAAACGGTTTGGTAAAATTACCCGCAGCTTTTCGGTTAGAAGCAATCATTTGATAGAATTTTGTTCCTCCATCCATCACCGGTTGCCAACGCAATAAAGGTTCTAAAAAAGAGAGAATGGGAGAGAGACTAACCACATAAGCAATCGCTTCAAATTTATAATGACGATTTTCTTGCCAATCTACCACCACCCAAGAATTTTTTTCTAACATATCTTCATAGATAGATTCATCGTTTTGTGCTTCTAATAAGGGAGTTCCTGGTAAGATTAATAAGGTACGAATTCCATGAACCACTTTCTTACAAAAACCACAATCTTTATCATAGTAAATGGTTAATCCCTGTCGAGACTTGGTGCTAATTCTTTCCTGTGCTTTATCCCAGATTTCTGTTGGTATTAATGCCAACCAATTAACGATACTGAGATAACTTAATACCCCAATGGCAAAACATAATTCAAAGCCAATATGTAAGAAAATAAAAGAAATAATAGCCAGACAACGGAAGAAGGCAGTCTGAAAAGGAATAAAAATCAAAAACGGGCCAATCCATTCAAAAATTAACGCCCCAAAGGTCATTATTTGTAAAATTGGGAGAGGAAACCCTAATAGAAAATGACCAAACTCAGTGGCATATTGATCGAAATGGAGAGAGTAATAAACGGCATCTCCATCGGGCCACCATAACTCACTTTTTGTCTTATAAGCGGCTGACCAAGTATAGATAAACATGAGTTGTATCATGAAAGCGAAAGTAGCTGCATTCATGACCTTTTTGGGTAACGGGTTTGGGTTAGAATTTAAAGCACTATCGATAGAATAAGCACAACCCAACGGCAAAAACATCGACCAAAAAAGCATCGCTCTTAAAACATCATCCCCTGCAAAAATCAAAGCAGGATTACGGTTTTGGAGAGAAATATTTAACGCCCAAACTGCAATAACTGCTAATCTAGTACGATAACCAACTAATAAAAATAAACAAAGAAAAAAGGCAATAATAAATAAAACAACTTGAAACCATAAACTACCATTGAGCAAATTAAACGACCAATACCAAGGATGGAGTAAAGAATCGGATGCTGGTTTAAGGGCGATAAAAGAAGCAAATAAGTTAGAGTTTAAGGCTTCTCTGGGTAATACCCCTTGATCAGTATAATGAGCAGACACTCCCTGAAAACGACTGAATAAGTCAGCCATTACAACTAACGCTAAACCGATACGAAAAACAGCAAGCGATCGCAAATCTAAGCCAAAAATATTTGTTAATTTTGATAACTTATTTTGATTCATATAAAGTCATTTTTTAAAATTATTGGTCACTGGTTATTTTATTGATAACTGGTTTTAATTGTTCGGCTAATTGTTCTGATCTCAGTTTTCTTGCTTCAAACACTAAATGATGATGAGTATCAGCAAATAAGCTAGAATCTGTCTTAAGATTGTAATCACTTTTATCATAAACAAGGGGAGCAATTTTACTTAATTTTTTGGTAATATCCTCCATATTTGATAGGGTTTTTTGATCATGACTAGCATAAACCCAAGGCAAAGATAAAATCAAAGTAGCATCTTTTGCTTCTACTTCTTGACGGAACTGTTTAATGCGTTTAACTGCATGGGGAGAAATGGATTTATTAATTTTCCATTGCCACCATTTTCCTTGACGATATTTAACCGTAGAGGGATCACCTTTTTCGGTTAAAGGTTCAGAATAGTAACCAGTAAAACGACCTTTTTCCACTAAATCAACCGCAGATTTAGTAATAGGCCGAAGACTGGGGACTCCCTGCATCCAAATGGTTTCCACTAACTGTTGAGGAGGAACTCCACCGAGTCCGGGTCTTCCGGTAGCAACCCCAAACGGGGCCGAACGGTCTAATAAACCATCTTTATCTAGTAAGATTAAGTCTTCAGGAATCAATAGAACAATGTCCCCAGGACGCACTGCTTTGAGAATACTGGGTAAAATAACATTTAAACCCACCGGCCCGTCTAATCCCATGTTGAGGACAGGGATACCTAGCTTTTGGGATAACACATCGGAGTTCAGGGAATGATGGGCCCCAGAACCCCCTAAAATGAGTAAGCGAGGCGAGTCTTTAACTTGCGCTGCTAGGGACATTTTTTCAAAATACATCCCCCGTAAGAAGCTTAATTCACCGCCATAATAGACATTGTAGACAAAGCCTAATGACCAAGCTGCCGTGACTGCGATCGCCCAAGGAGCTAATTTCAAAAATTTCTGCATAATCCTTTAACATGGTATAACATTGTCTCAGTTTAGCTAATAAAAGCCGTTTAATAAAAATGATTAGATATGGATTATCTTGGTTTATTATAGGTGCTGGTGTCGTTTTTTCTTTGTTTTTATTGGGGCAAGTTCCGAATGGGGTTTATTTTAGTGGGGATGGTGGTCTTAAAGCTTTATTAGCGCAACAATTAAGCGAGGGAAGTTTACGCATTGATTTAATTCCTCCTGATGCTGAGTGGGTTCGTCAACTGTGGAAAGATGGTTTATATCCTTATGAAGAACCGTTTGTTTACTATTTGAATGATCGTTATTATATTACCTTTCCTTATCCATTTTCTTTAATTACAGCCCCTTTTTATGCGTTATTGGGTGAACGGGGTTTATATATTGTTCCTTTAGTTTCCACTTGGTTGATTTGGATTAGTTTTAATATTTATTGTCGCTTTTTAAAGTTAAGTCAGTTTCAGCAATGTTTATCTGTTTTTCTTTTAGTTTTTACTTCTAATTTAACCTTATACAGTGGAATGTATTGGGAACATACCCTGGCGGTTCTTTTTTGTTTGATTGGAATGATTATATTATTAATACCACGAGAGTCAGTGACGCTAAAAGAAGCAATTTTAAGCGGTTTTTTTGTGGGGTTATCCGCTTGGATACGTTCAGAATTTTTGGCGATGATCGCTACGTTAACGTTTTTAGTTGGAGTGATGATCATTGTACGCTTATTATCTGACTTTAAATCAGAAACAGATGTTAATTTAGCTAAGAAACTTAAGTTAGATCAATTCTTATATTTGGGGGATAAGGGCTGGATTTTTATCATAACTATGTATGCTAATGTCGGGTTGTTTTTTATCACTAATAAGTTGATTTATGGCCATTCTTTAGGAATTCATGCGTTACAAATTGTTGAAGAATTTTCTATCATTAGGCGTTTAACTGAAGCTTGGGAGAGTTTTCTGGAAATTATTGTTACCTTTTTTGAGTATTTTCCGATTGCTTGTTTTTCTTTACTTTACTTATTACTATTTCTTGTTATAAAAAGCTTTCAAGAAAAAATACCAAGAATTATTTTTATTGCTTTGATTATCTTTTCTCTGATTACCAGTGTGTACTGGGTCAATACTCATGGTTTAGCAGAAATAAAACTTTTCATTAAAACCTATGGAATTTTAGTTGTTTTATCAGCTGTTTGGCTAATTATCAGTCGTAAAGAAGAGATAACTGTTAGCCAAAGAATGGCTTTAGTTTATATGATTGGTCTATTATTTACTGCAGGAGTCGCTTTATTAGTGGATTCTGGTTCCGATGAAATTGCCGTCGGTGGAAAACAATGGGGACAAAGATATTTATTAATTTTGCTTCCTTTTTTCTCCATTATGATTGTTAAACAGTTGAAGTTTTTTCTAGATAACTCAAAATCTATCATTAAGTATTATACCATTTTTCTATTTTCTATATTTCTAATAATTGGAGTATATAAGAATATGTATTTAGGGACTGTCTTTTTCCAGAAAACTCATCGAGGTGTGGCTCCTGCTATTGAATTTTTAGCTGATAATTCTCGTCAGGTTGTGGTAGTTTCTCATCAATACGCAGCCCAAATATTAGAGTCTCCTTTAAAGAAAGATAAACTATTTTTTCGTGTTGATCAACCAGACAATTTAATTAAACTGAGTCAAACATTACTCAAAAATAATCAATCCGATTTTATTTATGTTTGTTATCCTTTCCGTAAGTGTGAAATCCCCAAATCTCCTTCTGAAACATTTACCTTAGAAGATAATAGTAATTCATTTTTTCAAGTTCAATTTAATCCTGTGGGGGAGAAAGGGAAATATACCATGTATGAAGCAAAAGTGGTGACAACAAACTAACTTAACTAAGATAAAAATCATCAGTTAATTCGACATTAATCAAACAAACTGATACAATTTTAAAATAACCCTAGTGTCTCCCCTAATAAACTTAATATCATGATTCAACAAACCAAGACTCAAGCCATGATCGAAGAAATCACTTACAATGATCAAGTATTAGCCATTATTCTTCCCTCCGAGTTTCGTCAACCCGGAATCCATTTTTTTACCCCGGATAGTTATTCTCAGCAACTTGCTTATATGAGACACCCAGAAGGTAAAATTATTAAACCTCATATTCACAAACAAGTTCGTCGAGAAGTTTTTTATACTCAAGAAGTCTTATTAATAAAAAGCGGTAAACTACGAGTCGATTTTTACAATGATGATCGTGATTATCTAGAAAGTCGTATATTAAAAGCAGGGGACGTTATTCTTTTAATTAAAGGGGGTCATGGATTTGAAGTATTGGAAGAACTAGAAATGATTGAAGTTAAACAAGGTCCTTACGTTGGGGATAATGATAAAGTTCGTTTTTCAGGGATTGATGGAAGTCAAGCTGATGTAAAATAAAAATCGAAATTAGTTCAATAATTATTCATTTTTAGAATATAACTATTATGGCTGACTTTATTCCTGTTAATGAACCTTTACTAGATGGTAATGAGAAAAAATATTTAAACGAATGTATTGACACCGGTTGGATTTCTTCAGAAGGTCCTTTTGTCAAAAAGTTTGAAGCAGAATTTGCCCAAACCGTCCGTAGAAAACACGCAATTACTGTCTGTAATGGTTCTGTTGCTTTAGATGCTGCAGTGGTTGCTTTAGAAATCCAACCAGGGGATGAGGTCATCTTACCCACTTTTACGATTATATCCTGTGGTGCAGCCATTGTCAGGGCAGGAGGTGTTCCTGTGGTGGTAGACTGTGACCCCATCACCTGGAATATGGATGTCAGTCAAATAGAAGCAAAAATTACCCCCAAGACAAAAGCGATCATGGTAGTACATATTTACGGACTTCCCGTAGACATGAAACCCGTGTTAGAAATTGCGGATAAATATGGCTTAAAAATTATCGAAGACGCAGCAGAAATGCACGGCCAAACCTATCGGGGTCAACCTTGTGGTAGCTTTGGGGATATTAGTACCTTTAGCTTCTATCCTAACAAGCACGTGACCACAGGGGAAGGGGGAATGATTGTCACTGATGATGATAGTTTAGCCGAAAAATGTCGGTCTTTACGAAACCTTTGTTTTCAACCTCAAAGACGGTTTATTCATGAAGAGTTGGGGTGGAATTTACGCTTTACAAATCTACAAGCTGCCGTTGGTTTAGCCCAATTAGAAAGATTACCAGAATTTGTGCAACGAAAGCGCAAAATGGGGGCTATTTATACCGAATTATTATCAGAGGTTTCTCAATTAGAATTACCCTTAGTTAAGACTGACTATGCTGATAGTATTTATTGGGTTTATGGGATGGTTATCAAAGACGAAGTAACCTTCGATGCAGCAGAAGCAATGCAACAGTTAAGACAGAAAAAAATAGGAACTCGTCCCTTTTTCTGGGGAATGCACGAACAACCCGTATTTCATAAAATGGGACTTTTAAAAGACGTTTCTTGTCCAGTGGCAGAAAGATTATCCCGTCGAGGGTTTTATATTCCTAGTGGGTTAGCTTTAACAGAAGAACAAATGAAACAAGTGGTCATTGCTGTTAAAGAAGTGTTTAAATAAAGTTAGCTAAATAGAACTCATGGTACAAATACCCTCTAAATCTTTGACCTTAGCAGAGTTTCTACAACTACCAGAAACGAAACCAGCAAAAGAATATATCGATGGTCAAATTATTGATAAACCTATGCCACAAGGGAAACATAGTGCTATTCAAGGGGAATTTACCGCTACGATTAATAGTATTATGAAACCGCAACGTATCGCTCGTGCTTTCCCTGAATTACGGTGTACTTTTGGCACTCGATCTATTGTTCCTGATATTGTCGTCGTTACTTGGGATCATATTCCTCGTGATAAAAATGGAGAAATTGCTAATGTTTTTCCCATCGCACCGGATTGGACAATTGAGATTTTATCACCGGATCAAAGTCAAACTAAAGTTACTAAAAATATTCTCTATTGTCTTAAGTATGGGACACAAATGGGTTGGTTAATTGATCCCAATGAGCAAACTGTATTGATTTATCGGCCTAAACAAGAAACTGAAGTATTTGATACATTAGATTTAATCCTTCCTGTGCCATCTTTTGCTAAAGAGATAAATCTTACGGTTAAAGATGTGTTTGCTTGGTTATTATAATAAAACTCAAAAAATTATGTTATTAATCTTAAAAAAATTAGAAATACTCGTCTGCTTTTGTTAAGTTACTAATTTTTTAAACCTAGTATTTTCCCAAATGAATGTATCAAGCTCTTACTGGTATCCAATTTGCTTTTTAACAAGTGGAATCCTTTTAATTTCTGGCACTTTATTCAATACGAATCTGTCCATTCTTGCAGCAGTAATGATGTTTTTAATTTGGGACATTGCTTTTATTAGCACTGCTGGCAACTTTACGGGTCGAAATGCGAACTTTACCATTCAGCAAGTTGTTCAGGCTCGTTCTTACATTTCATATTTCATTCCTTTTTACGGATTACTTGTGGGTCTTCTATTTACAGCTGAAACAGAAAAACGTGTTTTCTTTCTTGAGCTATGTAGCAAAGCTGAAATACCAGTTTTGCTTCTTTTTACACCATTTTGCTTGGCTTCTATTGTTATTTTACTTTTTCCTCTGCGTGTTTCAGAAGATGTGGAAGGAGTGCGGCTGACTCCAGCAATTCAAACTTTGATGATAAGCAACTTTTTCATTGAAAAGTGTGTTGTTTTTATTTTCTCACACTGCATTATTCGGCTTTTAGTTGCTTGGATTGTAAGCTAAAAAGTCATAACTTCTGAAAAGAGCTACTACCTCCATTATAGCAATATCTATTATAATAATGATAGAGAGACGTTCAATCAATCAGAAACTTTATCTTTGCATCCCTATCAATAACTTACCTAAAATGAAACAGATAAATATTAAAGAAAATAATTCCCTACTTTCAGAATTAATTGATAATATCAACGACTCTAATGAAGCGACAATGATTACAGTTGATAATCAGAAACAAGCTGTATTAGTTTCAGTTAATGAATGGAATTCAATTCAAGAAACCCTTTATCTACTATCAATCCCTGGAGTAAAGGATGATTTAATTGAAGGAAAAAATACAGATTGGGAAGACTGTACCCCTCTTGAAGAAATAGAATGGTAATGTGGGAAATCGCTTTAACTAAAAGAGCATTAAAAGATGCTAAAAAGATTAGTCGTTCAGGATTAAAAAGTAAAGTTGAAAAATTAATAGAAATTGTGAGAACAAATCCTTATCAAAATCATCCATCCTATGAAAAACTGACAGGGGATTTAGCTGGAATGTACTCACGAAGAATAAATATTCAACATCGCTTAGTTTATTAAGTAGATGAAGAAAACAAGAGAGTTAAAATTTTAATGATGTGGTCACATTATTCTTAACTTAAAATAGTTAAACCTTATCATTTAAGTTAAGAATAATCCTATTATTGATTATAAGTTATCTTTAAGCTCAACTCGTTTTTTACTCAAGTTACGTAACCAAAATCCTCCTATAACAGCAATGGTTAATGACACAAACCCAGTGAGAGATTGTAGTAATAAAAAGCCACCAATAGCGAACATACTGCCAAACATAACCAAAATAGCTGCCACCACTTTTAAAATATCATTCTTTAAACTTTGTGCAGGTTGTAAACCCGTTTTATATTGTTGATGTTGCCAACCTATACCCCCAGGACGAACCCGACTATAAAAATTCAAGAGGGTTTCTTCATCTTCGGGAGGTGTTAAATACATAACTGTTATCCACACCAACGCTGTCATAACAGAAATACCCAATAACCGCCAACCAAAGTCAGGAAAAATATTATTAATTGCAGGATTGACAGTAGTAACTAATCCAATTAAAAACCCTGCCACCATTGCCGATAACTCAGCAGCAGCATTAATTCGCCACCAAAACCAGCGTAAAATTAAGACAAGTCCGGGTCCGGTTCCAATGGCAATCACTAAACGAAATACCGTGCGAACATCCGTTGCATAAAATGCAGCCACTGACCCTAATACTGTCACTAAAACTGAAGCTAATCTAACGGCATTAGTTAACTCTTGATCAGAAGCGTTTGGACGCAAAAAACGACCATACAAATCATTAGTTAAATAGGAAGCCCCCCAATTAATAGAAGTGGAAATGGTACTCATAAAAGCAGCAATTAAAGAAGCCACTACTAACCCTAAAACCACCGAAGGTAAATAGGTTAACATCAAGGTAGGATAAGCCAGTTCAGCATCTTCTAAATTAGGCAATAAAACCATCGCAGCTAATGCCGTCACAATCCAAGGCCAAGTTCTCACAATATAGTTGAGAATGTTAAAAAGCCAAGTGGCTTTTTCTGCTTCTTTTGTGGCTTCTTCTCCTTCTCCTTTAACTGCTAACAATCTTTGCACAAATTCCCCACCTCCATCGCTACGACGAAAAGACCACCATTGTACGAAAAGATAGGCCGAAAACGTAGTCGCTGTAATTCCCGCAGCATCATTCCAAGTAAAACTTAAACCGCCATTATGACTAATCGGAATAAACGATAAAACATCAAAATTGGTTATTTCTTGAACATTGGGGATTAATTGGTGCATTCCGCCGGCATCATTCACCGCAATAATAGCCACTAACGTCGCCCCGAATAGTCCCAAGAAAAATTGGAAAAAGTCCGTAACAACCACCCCCCAAAGTCCCGAAGCTGCGGTATAAATAAGAACAAATACACTTAAAGCAATCACCGTCCACAGTTTTGCGGCCTCTCCAGGGTCAAACCCCAAACTTTGCCATAACTGTAAGGCATCCACCACTTTAACCATGGCCAACATGGCGTAACCGATGCCGATACAATTGATAGGAACGGCAAATAAAAAGGCTTTGGTTGCCCGCAAAATGGCTGCTGTAGAACCGCCGTAACGCAATTCTGTTAATTCAGCGTCCGTGACCATTTCTGACCGTCTCCATAGCCCTGCAAAGACGTAAATAAGAACAATGTGGGCAATGCCAAAACTCCACCATTCCCAGTTTCCTGCAATACCTCTTGAGGCTACCAGTCCACAAATGTACAAGGGGGTATCGATAGAAAAAGTGGTGGCGGCCATACTGGTTCCTGCTAACCACCAAGGAAGGTTTCTTCCTCCAATGACTTTGTCAATCCAATCTTCGTCTTTTTTCTTTTTTGGATTGTCTGGAGATTTTGTTTCTCTATGGGACAACAATAATCCTATAGCCATCGTCGCAAAGAGATATATTAAGACAATAATCCAATCTATAAGCTGCATAGTGTCAATATAGGTTATTTTATTTAAAGTTTGGTTGTGAGGATTTTCTGTGTTAAAACTTGAGTCGTCTAAACAGTGGGTAAATCAGTTATCCCAAGTCAATGATTGGGTATTATTAGGGTTATGGATGATTGTAGGTGGGTTTCTCCGCTTTACAAATTTGGCCGCTAAACCCCCTTGGACTGATGAATTTGCCACAATGGTGTTTAGTTTAGGAAATGATTTTCGCTCAGTTCCTTTGAATCAGGTTATTTCATTGGATACCCTTTTGCAACCACTTCGTGTTAATGGGGACGCAGGAATTAGTGAGGTTGTTTCTTTATTACTGCAAGAAGATAATCATCCTCCTTTGTATTTTGTTTTAGTTCATTTATGGGTGAAATTATTTCAAAATGTAGGGGAATATGTGGATGTGGGAGTGATGCGATCACTTCCTGCTTTTTTAGGAATTTTATCCATTCCTGGGGTTTATTTTTTAGGAAAAATTGCGTTTCGTTCTCGATTAGTGGGACAAATTAGTGCTAGTTTGATGGCGGTTTCTTCTTTCGGTATTTTCTTAGCACAAGAAGCCCGTCATTATACCTTAAGTATTTTATTTGTGATTGCTTCTTTACTCTGTTTAATCCTTACTCTCAGACATCTTTATCAACAATCGATTATTCCCTTATGGTTAGTATTTAGCTGGATTTTAGTGAATAGTTTAGGGTTATCGGTTCATTATTTCTTTGTTTTAACACTCATTTCAGAAGCAATAACTTTAGTTATTCTTATTTATGCTAAATATAGAAACAATTTATCACAGTTAAGTCAACGAAATATCATCCGTCTTTTAGCAGCTATTCTAGGAACGTCTACTACAGGTCTAGTCTGGATGTTGTTAGCTATTTCTTACGGTTACGGTAATAATATGATTACTTGGATTCATCCCTTAAGTCATATTTTATATGCTATCAGTCCCCCATTGCAGTTATTAGCGGTTTGGGTTCCAATGATTTCTTTGTTACCCGTTGAATCTTCTTCTATTCCTATTGTTATTCTTTCTGGTTTAATTTTATTGCTATTTTTTATCTGGTTAATTCCTTATAGTATTAGAGGAATAAAAAAAGGATTAAAGTTGAATCAATTTCGTCTTTCCCTGTTGATTTTGATGACCTTTATTGTTGGTGTAATTTCTTTATTTTTGATCATTACTTATGGAGTTGGAGTTGACTTAACCCGTGCTGCTCGTTATAGTTTTACTTATTTTCCTGCGGTGATAGTATTAGTGGGAGCAAGTTTAGGTATTTTATGGCATGAAATTAAACGAGAAAATGAACAATTACAAGCAAAAGAAACAATTAATCCCTTAATATTACTGAGTAAATTGTATGATAAATTGAACTGTAATGGTAAATTAGCCTTTTATGCTGTGTGGTTGATGGGGTTTTTAGGTGCTGTAACTGTTCTTATTAATTTAGGATATCAAAAATATTATCGTCCCGAACAATTAATAACAGTTATCCAAGAAAATTCATCCCAACCTGTCCTTATTGCTACCACTCATAAAAGTTTAGTTCAAGTAGGGGAAATGATGGGAATAGGATTAGAATTAAACAGAAATAATGAACTAGAAAATACTGACTTTTTATTTATTCATCAAATAATAGATAATGATCCACAATCAACTACAAAGCTACAAGAAATAGTTAATAATATGTCTAAACCTTTAGAAGTTTGGACAGTTAACTTTAATGCAGAAATTGACTTAAATAATTGTACTGTTGATACAAAAAAATATCCTTATATTGATGGTTATGGATATAAAAGATATATTTGTAACTAAAAAATATCTTCACTATGGGTAAACTTCCCATAGTTTTGTAATAGGATAAGCATCAAAAGCAGAATCTTTACTAATAACTGTCAAATTTTCTACTAAACTTTAGGCAATAATTAATCTATCAAAAGAATCTTTATGATATATAGGCAAAGTACAAATCAAGTTTAAATGCTCTAAAGAAATAGGCAAAATTTCGATATCATTTAGTTTAATTTGTTCACTAATAAAATTGGCATATAGTTTCGGTAAAGTTAATTTACCAATATTAACTTTAATCGCTATTTCCCAAAGACTAGCAATACTTAAAAATAAATCAACATCAGATTCAAGTAAATTAAAAAGTTGTTCAGATATTTCGTCACTATCGTTAACAAACCATAGAAAAGTATGAGTATCTAATAAATATTTCAATACATATATTCTGTAAATTCGGGTAATGGTTCATCAAAATCACTACTCATTGTTATTAAACCTTTGGCAGTGCCACGATGACGGCGTTTGGGAGTTGGTTGATTAATTCTAGTTAGTTTATAAATTGGTTGAGCATTTTTGGTAATAATTATCTCTGTCAATAAAAAAACCCTATTGCTAGGGTTATACAATCAGGGGAAATTTATAAATTTCCCCTACAAATATTATCTAACTTTAACTCACCACAGAAGGTTGTGGTACCTTAAAAAACAGTTGTCTGATTTGTTCAGCAATTTGAGGACTGGTTAACCCTAAATCAGCCTTAGATTCATCGGGTTTAGCATGATCTACTAATTTATCAGGAACCCCAAACCGTTTAACAGGAACAACCACATCATGGTCCAGTAATGCTTCAGCCACAGCCGAACCAAAACCACCCATTAAACAGCCTTCCTCTAAAGTAACCACCTTGCCAATACGCTGCGCCAATGGCACAATTAACTCCGTATCCAAAGGTTTGACAAATCGGGCATTAATGACCGTTGCTTCAATGCCATGTTCCTTAAGAAGTTCGGCCACTTGTAAAGATTGATGGACCATCGTTCCGTAAGCAACGAGAAGTACATCATCTCCATTGCGAAGAATTTCTCCTTTACCCACGGGAATCGGTTCCCAACCTTCTTCCATCAACGGAACACCCACACCACTACCGCGAGGATAACGCATAGCAATGGGTCCATCAGTATAGTTGATACCGGTTACCACCATCCGTTGTAATTCTGCCTCATCTTTCGGGGCCATGATGGTTAAATTGGGAATACAACGCAGATAGGCGATGTCGTATAATCCTTGGTGAGTCGGTCCGTCAGCCCCCACAATACCCGCTCGATCTAAACATAAGAAAACAGGTAGATTTTGGATACAAACGTCGTGTAACACCTGATCATAAGCCCGTTGTAAGAAAGTGGAGTAAATCGCTACTACGGGACGCATTCCCTCACAAGCTAACCCCGCCGATAAAGTCACCGCGTGTTGCTCAGCAATACCCACATCGATGTACTGTTTAGGCAGTTTCGCATGAAGTTTATCTAACCCCGTTCCCGTGGCCATCGCTGCCGTAATACCGACAATTTTCGGATTATTTTGCGCTAGGGTTGTCAGGGTATGAGCGAAAACCTTGGAATAACTGGGCGGTTTAGGTTTATTAGAAGGAATGGCTTTACCAGTCGCCAAATTAAAGGGACTTTGGGCATGATAACCCACCTGATCTTTTTCGGCTAATTCATAGCCTTTTCCTTTAACTGTAGCGACGTGAACAAACACAGGGCCAGGGGTTTTATGGGCCTGTTTAAAGGTAGAAATGAGTTCTTCTAAATTATGACCATCAATGGGGCCAAAATACTTAAACCCTAACTCCTCGATCACCGCCCCAACTTTAGGCATGGCTAACCGTTTCATCCCTTCTTTAACCCGTTCCATTTCCGGAGTCAAAGAGTCCCCTAAGAAGGGTAAATGTTTAAATTGTTCTTCGAGGTTATCCGAGAGAAACTGGACCGGATCGCTGAGACGAACTTTATTAAGGTAGCGAGAAATCGCCCCCACATTAGGGGAAATGGACATTTCGTTGTCGTTTAAGACCACCATTAAGTTAGTGTGGGGTAAATGTCCGGCATGGTTAATCGCTTCTAAAGCCATACCACCGGTTAGGGCCCCATCCCCAATGATAGAGACAACTTTGTAATCTTCTCCCTTAGCGTCTCTGGCTAATGCCATTCCTAAGCCAGCAGAAATGCTTGTAGAAGCGTGTCCGGCTCCAAAATGGTCAAATTGGCTTTCGCAGCGTTTTAGGTAGCCAGCAATACCGTCTTTTTGCCGTAAGGTATGAAAACGATGATAACGACCAGTCAACATTTTATGGGGATAGGCTTGATGGCCTACATCCCAGATCACTTTATCTCGATCAAGATCAAGGGTTTGATAAAGGGCAACGGTTAGTTCTACCACCCCTAACCCTGGACCGAGGTGACCTCCACTGGCAGCAATGGTCTGTAAATGCTTTTCTCGAATCTGACGGGCAATATCTTCTAATTGTCGAATTGATAAACCGTGTAGCTGGTTTGGATGAGTAATATCACTTAAATTCATAATGGTTGGCTTTTTACCATCTTGATTTGATCGTTATATCATATTTTGACATCCTTCTTACCCGAAGAGTAGGGTAGAGCAGTTTTCAATTACTAAAAATTTTCCCTCCTCGCGCGTTCCCTTGCGCCCTTCGGGTTCGCGAGGTGCTGCGTGGGGGAAACCCCCAAGACCGCACTGGACTCACCGTAAGGCGGCGCGGGGTCGCTCGTCTGCCTCCTGCCTCGCCCGAAGAGCTATTTTATTTTTGTATATTTACTATGGTTTTTTTCATCTTATTATCCCGAACTCAGGTTTAGTTAAGTCCTTTTGTCTAATAGCAGTTTTCAATTGGATGTATCAACATTTCGGTTGAGTGAGTGTGGGAAGTTTGGGAGGGGTGGGGAGTGTGGGGGGGATTTTCATTGATATCGTTAATCTATTGATATGAAAACTGCTATAAACAAGTGGACAATATCCATAACCTTTGATAAACCGAATCATAAGTTTTCATTTTACTTTGACTCTAGCCACCCCTTGCTTTTTGTTATCGACTTTTTTATAATTTTCTGGTTAACTAAATTATGAGAATTGAGTGAATTAGGTTTGATTTAATTCCAATGGAGTTTTAAAACAATGACTTTTTAGGAACTTTTTAAAGGTTATCATCGTTAACTAAAAAAAGTTAATTCTCTGAAAAATATTTAAAAATGCCGTTAAAAGTGATTGAAAAATTTGGGAGGAAATCAAATGGCTAATTATGGTGTTGTTTTTGATAATAATGGTCGACGTATTGATGGAACGGGTTACAGTATTGCCGTTCTGGACACAGGAATCGATTTAGATCATCCCTATTTTGGTCCTGATCTTGATAGGGATGGAGTCGCAGACAAGATTGTTTACCACTATGATTTTGCTGCTACTCCTTTAGAAAATTTTAGTGATCCCAGCAGTAATGATGATAATAATGCTAGCGATCCTAACAACCACGGCAGCCATGTGGCCAGTATTGCCGCTTCGAGCAATTCAACTTATCCAGGTATAGCCCCTGGTGCTAATATTATTGCCTTAAAAGTTTTTGATAACAATAATAAAGCTAATTTTTATGATATAGAACAGGCTTTACAGTGGGTAGTTAATAATTCTGATAGGTATAATATCGCTAGTGTTAATATGTCCATCAGTAATGGGCGTAACTATGAAATTCCCTGGTTTTTGGGTGGGAACATCGAGGACGAGTTAGAAACATTAGCCGACAAGAATGTCATTGTGGTTTCTGCTGCGGGTAATAAAAAAGAATATGGGGTTGCCTATCCAGCAGCAAGTATTAATTCTTTAGCCATCTCAGCCGTCAACAATCAACGTGAAATTGTTAAATCATTTCAATATCATTCTAACTTAACGGATGCGTTTGCTCGGGGTCTGAATATTAAAGCAGCTAATAGGAATGGTGGTACGACTACTCTATCTGGAACCAGTATGTCCGCACCTCAAGTGGCAGGGGCAGTGGCGATCGCACAACAATTGGCTGTACAAGAGTTGGGACGGAAATTAACCTTAGATGAAATTCGAGAGTTACTCAAACAAGGAGACGATGTTGTTAATAACCCTGAATACGCCGGGAAAGTATTAAACATCGAAAAATTAGGAAATGCCATCCTAGATATGGTTCCCTCTAGAGAAACTTCTCAGGTATCATCCAATGGATTTGATAATCCCCCTGAAAATAATCCCGTTAACAACGATCTGATCATTGCCCAAATTGGTCAAATTACTAATTTAAACCATCAAAATCAAACTATTAATTTTGATCATAACTTTATTAATCCGGTTATCTTTGCTCAACCTTTATCCTACAATGGTGCTGATCCTTCAACCATAAGAATTACTGATATTCAAAGCAATAACTTTTCGGTTGAACTTCAAGAAACTAAATTAATTAATAGGAATACTCACAGTGGCTTCCATACAACAGAAAGTTTTAGTTTCTTAGTCCTTGAACAAGGGGTTTGGGAACTGGCAGACGGCACGATTATCGAGGTTGGGACAATCACCACTGATGCCATTACTACATCCAACTGGGAAACCATTAACTTTAATTATGACTTTTCTGATACGCCGGTCGTCTTAACTCAAGTTCAAACAGATGAGGATGCTACCTTTGTCCGAACTCGTCAAAATAATATAACTAACAGTGGATTTAAGGTTGCTTTAGAAAAAGAAGAAGCTTATAAGTCTAGTGGACATGGGACAGAAACTATTGCTTGGTTAGCTATTTCTCCCGGCCAAGGAAGTTGGGACGGTAATGATTTTATCGCAGGGAATACTGGGGATCGAGTCACCCATAACTGGCATACCATTAACTTTGGAAATAACTTCAGTAATGCACCCAAATTCTTAGGAAATATTACCACTTTTGATGGTTCAGATCCTTCAGGATTAAGGTATCAAAATCTAACCAAGGGTAGCGTTAACATTAAGATTGAAGAAGATACCAGTAATGATAGTGAAACCAATCATACCACTGAAAATATCAATTTTTTAGCCATTGAAGGTGAGGGAACGTTATCGGGTTCAGGGGTTACTTCTTTAACAGGATTGAGTCATTCTCAATTAGCAGGAATTAATTCCGATGTTTTTGCTTTGGGTAATGAAACTGAATCTTTTTACGATAACTATGGACAACAAGATTACTTAGAAATTTCTGATTTTGATGTCTCTCAAGATATCATTCAATTACATGGAGAAATAGATGATTATTATCTGGGTACTTCCCCTTTTGGAACCGATGCTCAAGGCATCTTTTTAGAAAATAGTGGTATGCAAGATGAATTAATTGGTGTTGTGAAAAATACTAGCAACTTAGATTTAAACAGTAATTATTTTGTTTTTGTTTAATGATGAAGTTTCGAGCGCTGATCATTACAATTCTGACAGTTTACTGGATAGTGTTTGGGATTTATACACCAACGTTATCCAATAATACTCTGTCAGAAAAAGTTAGTATTGTTTTAGAAAAAGCACTGTGGACAAATTATAATCAAAAGCTATCTTATCAAGATATTACCCTCGATTTAATCTGTGAGAATAATCGCTGTAACTCTGAAATTTGGGGATTTGCTCCCGATTTTAATCAAGCGGAACATCAAGGAATCGTTACGGTTAATCAATCTAGTAATCAGTGGATTCTAGACGTTGATTTAACCATTAACTCTGATCCTTGGTTATCCTTATCAGGAAAGGCTAATTATAAAATTGAATTAACTCCAAAAAATAACAAAATTTTTATTGGAAATTATCAAGGAAAGTTCAAGAACACATTATTACAAGGAAAGGCTTCTGCTGTTAAAAAAATCTTATATCCTCAACCTTTAACCTATCATAAACCGATTCAACCTCAAGAACATCCTCGGTTAGTATTCCGAGAAGGAACTTTACCAGAATTAAGGAAAAAAGTCAAGACAAAAACGGGTAAAAAAATTATTCAGAAATTAAAAGAAACTCTCAATCAAACTGTTACCTATGATGGATATGTTCCCAATGCAGGATATCACGCAGCAGGACAATGTTTTCTAGCATTAATAGAAGAAAACCCTAATCAAGCGGATGATGCTTGGACAGTGGTAAAAACCGCCGTTAATACCTCCTATCGTCGCTTATTTGAACTGTCTCCAGTGGTGGCCGGGGTAGCGATCGCTTATGACTTGTGTTACCCTTATTGGGAAGATAATAATCGCCTCCTTGTATCTAATTGGCTGGCTCAACAAGCACAATTATTGATTGAGGGAACCCCAGACAGAGGATGGAACCCGACAGCATGGAGTAATTGGAATGCTAGGGCAAGAGGAGCCGCAGGATTAGCAGCATTAGCGATTTTAAAAGAACCAGAAGCCAATTTTTCCCAAAAAATACCTCGTGAACAACTTTTAACCATTGCAAAACGGAATATTGTTCGTTACTTAGAAACCGCGATCGGAGATAAGGGGTTTGGGACAGAAGGGGATCATTACACCACTGAACCATTTATCTTAACCTTATTTCCTTTTTTCACAGGTTACTATCATGTTAAAGGGGAAAATTTTGCCACCGAAAGCTCTAATTTAGCTTGGTTATTACCTCACTATTTAATGCGAATTGTTCCCAGAAATAACAGTTATCCTATTCCTAGTTATGGACGACATAGATATTATCCAGAAGGGTCATTATTTGCAATGGGAATGGGTTTAGTACCTCTGAAATTTTTACCTGGAGTGATGTGGGGATTTGATCATTATTGGGGAAAAAATGGAGATCAAAGTTTTGGAATTAAGTCTCCTTTAGATGCTATTTTTTTATTGGTTAATTATTCCGAAAAACTATCAATTAAGCACCCTTCTCAGATTTTTGATAAGGTTTTAAGAGATGATAAAAAGGGATTTTATATCTTTCGTAACCAGTGGAAAGATAAGAAGGATTTTGTAGCTAGTATTTATGGAAAACAAGAACATTTGAATAAATCTTGGTCATTTCCAGATGCGGGAAGTTTCCGTATTTGGGGGTTGGGAGAAAATTGGGCGATCGCAGGAGAAAGTAAAAATAAACCAGAAAATGAAAATATTATTATTCAAGAAAACTCTCGTCAATTAACCATGAAAACCATTTATTTTGAATCACAAAAAGATGGTTCAGGTATTGTTAGTTTACAAGGAAAAGATTGGTTAAGATCCTTCGCTGTTGATTATTCTAATCTTTCAGGAGTTCCTGGTTTATTTGCGATTGTTGATCAATTTGATGATCCTCAAAATGATCATACATGGGTAATGAATACCCAAAAAGATGTGAAAATTGATCAGAATACCTTTATGATTAAAGGTGATGGGAATGTAAGCATGAAAGGAACGTTTGTGACTCCTCAAACCATTAACTTAAACTACGATAATAATGACCAGAAAATTATTGCTAAAGGAAAAGGTGATTTTTTTGTAATTATGACAGTTCACAATCATAAAATTCCTGACTTAAAACTTATTAATCATCCGTTATATCCTCAAGTTGTAATTGGTAATAGGATTATTATTTTTCAAGATCAACATATTTCTTTTGGTACTAATTGATCGGTATAGTCGTTTCAAATAAGTTTGACACAGAGGAATGTGAGCATCTTGCTCACTATTTTAACCATAAAGGAGGTCGGTTTTGTTTCATTGTGATTTTAATATATCTTATAAGCATGACTATTAATAAGAGTTGTCGCTTTTTCAGAGGGTAAAGGAGGGGCGAATAAATATCCTTGAATGGCCTCGCATTCTAACCCTTGTAATTGTTGACGCTGAAAATCGGTTTCCACTCCTTCCGCTACTAAATTCATACCTAAAGATTGGGCAATATTAATAATGGCTTTAACGATACTAACATCAGCTTGATTATAATTATAGTCTAAACCATCCACAAAAGATTTATCAATTTTCAGGGTATTAATAGGAAACCGTTTCAAATAATTTAAAGAAGAATAACCCGTCCCAAAATCATCCAAACTAATTTCAATACCCTGTTCTTGTAACTGAGGAAGGAGAGAAATAACTCTATCCGTATTTTTAATCAATAAACTTTCGGTTAACTCTAATTTCAGATTTTTTCCTGATAACTGAGTCTTAGCTAACGTTTGATTGATGGTGTTCAAAAATTGAGGAGATTGAAAATGATACCCAGCAATATTAACACTCATTTTTAGGGAATTAGCAGTAGGAAAATCAGCGCACCATTGGGACATTTGACCACAAGCTTCTTCAAAAATCCATTCACTCAAGGGAATAATTAATCCTGTTTCTTCAGCCAAAGGAATAAACTTTCCTGGAGAAATCAACCCCTTTTCAGGATGTCGCCAACGCACCAACGCTTCAAACCCCAATAATTGCAAAGAACGAGTAGCCACAATGGGTTGATAATATAACGTAAATTGTTGCTGTTCTAAAGCTTCTCGCAAACTTGTTTCAAGCTCAAAGATTTCCTGTACCGTTTGACGCATTTCCACATTAAACAGTTCGTAACTCCTTAAATTATTGGCTTTGGCGCGATACATCGCGTTATCCGCATCCCGTAAAATATCTTCTGCCGTATCATAGTCTGAACTACTCAACGCAATCCCAATACTAGCCGAAGTAAACAGGGTTTTATTCATCAACTGAATCGGCTTTTTAATATCTTCCTCAATGCGTTCAATAACCTGTACCACCTGATGGGGACTGTTAATATCTTCCAGAAGAATGACAAATTCATCTCCTCCCAGTCGCGCTACTGTATCACAACTACGAACATGACGTTTAAGGGTATCAGCAATATAAATGAGCAGTTGATCACCAATAAAATGGCCTAAACTATCATTAATTACCTTGAAGCGGTTTAAATCAATAAATAACACTGCAAAAAGACTATCAGGATGACGTTTAAACCTTTGAATTGCGTAGTCTAACCTTTCTATAAGCAAAGTACGGTTAGGCAACATCGTCAAAGCATCATGAAGCGCACGATAACGTAACTGTTCCTCCGCCACCTTGCGCTCAGTAATATCCAGAAGCAGCACCACCACTTCAGTTAAACGGTTTTGGTCGTCAAAAGAAGGAAAAGCATTAACTAGCGTCCAAATAGTGTCTAGGGAAGACTTCCGTCGGATACCCATGACATAATTTTGCAAGGGAACTTGGGTTGCCAAAACTTGCTGACAAGGATATTGTTCAAATGGGAGTATTGCCCCTGACTCGTCAACAAACATGATACCCTTCTCCAAACAAGAAGATAAAGATAAATTCTCAGAAGCAATATCCAATAAATGCGAGGCCGCTAAATTAGCCATCCTCATGTTACCGTCAGGACTGAAAATAACCACGCCGGCTTGAAGATTGTTAATCAGTTGATAATAGTTAGCTTCGCTCAAACGCAGTTTTCTCAGGGTTGTTTCCAGGGATTCGGTTTTTGCTTGTAAAGCTTGGGTGCGGTCTATTACCCGTTGTTCAAGGTGGGTGAGGGTTTCTCTTAATTCAGTGAGCATGGTATTAAGAGCGTTGGCCACAACCCCAAATTCATTACCCGATGAGAAGTTGAGCGTCTCTTCTAGAGAACCTTGGGCAATACGGTCTGAAACCTCTGTTAATTGCGTTAAAGGCTGAACAATGGCTTTTCCTAACCAGAAACTGACCCATAGTGTTAGCCCTAAAGCGATGATAGCGGTGGCTAATAGAGCCATACGAGTATAATCAGCCGTTCGGATTAATTCTAACCGAGCTTGCTCTGCTTGAGTTTTGGTTCGTTGGCCAATCACTCCAAGAATGCGATCAATTTCCTTATTAATACTTTCTGCAACAATTTGATTGAATACAACTTGTTGCTCTAATAATAAAAGTTCCTCTAGGGTACTCACATAGGTTTGGGCTAATTGATTAACCGATGTCTGGGTCGAACTCATTTTGAGGGCATTTTCGAGTTCTTGCAGACTAACCTGTAAATCGTTGGCCGAGCCTGTTTTTTCCATTTGAAAATAGTTTTGCTGTTCTACAATGGCTGTCCAGAACAGCCTCTGTATAGTTCTATTGCCTCCTAGGGTTCGGTCATGAACAAACTGGTTGATGAGGGTTTGTAGTTTTTGATGGAGTTGATATCCTTCATCACTATTAATAATTCGCTTAGCCGTACCTTTAAACGCAGATTCATAGTTATTAAATAAGGATTGGAGTTTGGTTAGTTCCTCTTCTATATCTGAGTGCTTCTCCTCTAGGGTTTGCATCGCCACTAGGTTTTGACGGGCTTGATTTAGATAATGGTTTTGGTTATTGATGGCGTTTTGAATCTCTGGACTGACTTGTTTGAGTTGCCAGTTATTTAATAAACGATATTCAGCTTTTCGCGCTAGTAAAAAATTGCTTTTCAGTTCCAGACTTAATTCTCGGACACGGGTCGCATAATCAATGGTTCCTTGAGCTTGATCACGAAAATATCGTAAGGTTCCATAAATTATGACTGCACTGATGAGGTTCAACAATAGAATTCCCCCGAATCCTAACATCAGTTGACCCCGAATGGTTTTTATCCAGTGCAGTTTAGATAGCATTAATCTTCCTCTGGAAACTCACCCATAATTTCCTTCATCTGGCTTTGTAGTTTACCCATAGCCATCTCCTCATTACCACCATCATAAAGCTCGTGAATAGTGGTGGCAATGGCTTGGGCCCCTTGATTCCAACGGGGATGGAGGACAACCGTCGGACGGGAAGTCTGCATGGCTGTTTGCACTGCTAACGCATAGTCAATATTCATGGCTTCGGTGTAGATTGAGTCCATAACCCAAGAGGAAAACCGAGGTACACCCCCTGTCATTACGCCAATTTTCGGTTCCATCATCTGACTGGTGGCCCATTGAATAAATAACCAGGCTGCTTGGGGGTTTTTTGCCTTTTGAGCAATGCCTAATCCCCAAAGCCAATGCCCTGTGATACTCTTCTGGCGTGAAGGGGGCAAAACCGTATAACCCACGTTTCCTGCTATTTGAGATAAGTTTGGATTCTCAAAGTCGGGGCCGAATAAACTGGCATCAATATAAAAGGCGGCTTTTCCTTCCCGAAACAGACGAGTAGCCTCAGGCCAGTCCATTTCTTTAATATTAGGGGGCCCCGCTTGCATCAGTTGAGCATAGTTCCTTAATCCGGCCATAATTCGTTTATTGGTAAAACGGGGCTTATCCCAACTTCCATCGAACCAGATATTATAGGGTAAGGGGCAAGGTTGTGAACCCCAATGATCAAGGACAATGCCCGTAACAGTATCAATGATCGTATCTGAAGGAATTCCCCGGATGACTGCCCCAAACAGCTTGTCTTTTGCCATTTCCTTGACCTTGAGAGCCGATTTTACAAGTTCACTCATGGTTTTTGGGACAAGGCCGTTTAAATACTCATTAATTAATGTCTTATTATAGAAGAGAATATAAGCTTCAAAGGTGGCAGGAATGCCAAATAAGCTTTGATTACTGTCTTCTGGGGGATAAGTAGCAGCTAAGCGAAAATTCTCAGGAAAATCATACAGATTATAATTTGATTCGGTCAATTTCGGATTATTAATTAAGGAGGTTAACGGGTACAATAGATTTTTGCGCCACAACCGATATGCTGTTGAATCCATGGGTAAAAAAAAGGCATCTATGGCTTCTGAATCACTCTCAAGGGTGGACTCCATTACCTGAAAATAATTCGGTTCAGGCACTATCTTCATGTTAATCTTAATATCGGTTAACGCCTCAAAATCCGATAGATAGGGTTTAACACCTTCTGTCCAGGGATGAGCATTCAGGAACAAGGAAACCTCTGTTCCTGCAAACTGTCCCCAATCAAATGTCTGGTTTATGTTTGAGTTATCCGTCTTTGATTTCTGACAAGCTACGGGTAAACTGGTCATGAGTCCAGATAAGATCATGAATCTCATTAATTGCCGCCGACAAATATTCCCCGTGGGTCGATAGTCTTTCAATTATAGTTAATCTTAAATAGTTAATATTTATTCTATCTAAAAATGCAAAAAGACGACTCCCGTTATATTTCTCCCGAAAAAAAGACTCATAGAAATTAACGGGAGATGACTTACATAGGTTTACGTATTGTGTAGATTAAGTTAAGATAGGGGAAGTATTAAGAGTGGTCAAACTAATGCTCACCTTAACTTACGAATTCAAGCTAATTCCTGATAAGCAACAAATCGAGGTTATAGAACACACCTTGAATGTTTGTGGTTCCGTCTGGAATTATGCTTTGAGAGAGCGTAAGGATTGGCTAAACTCTAGAAAATCACCTGTAAATGCTTGCTCGTTAACTCAGGAATATATCATCTCTCCTGATATTCCTTATCCTAATTATCACAATCAAGCTTCATCATTAACAAAAGCTAAGAAAACTAATGAAATACTCAAATCAGTAAATGCTCAAGTTTTACAGCAAGTCTTGAGGACTCTGGATAGGGCTTTTGCCGATATGCAGTCTAAAAAGTTAGGGTTTCCTCGCTTTAAAAATAAGTATAGAATGCGGTCTTATGTGTATCCTCAAATGCTCAAAGATTGTGTTAAAGGTAGTCAGATTAAATTACCACAATTAGGATGGATAAAGTGTAGGAAATCTAGAGATATACCTGATGGATTCGACATAAAACAAGCTCGTATTGTTAGGAGAGCATCAGGCTATTTTGTGATGCTCTCAATGCAGTTAGATGTTAATATTCCTGACGTACCGTTTCATGGACATCCGTTAGGAATTGACTTAGGCTTAGATAAATTCTTAGCTACTTCAGATGGAGAACTTGTAGATAGACCTCGCTTCTTAAATCGGCTACAACGCAAGCGGAAGTTGCTGCAACGTAGATTAAGGAATAAGAAAAAAGGCTCTAATAATAGACACAAGTTAAACCAAAAGATAGCAAGACTACATCAAAGAATTTCTGATACTCGTAAAGACTGGCATTTTAAATTAGGCCATCACCTTTGTGACCAAGGACAATCGATATTTATTGAAGATATTGATTTTCGGTCATGGGGAAGAGGAATGTTGTCTAAGCATTGTCTTGATGCTGGTTTTGGGCAATTTCTAACCATCCTGAAGTGGGTAGTATGGAAAAGAGATGTTTTTGTCGCTGAAGTTGACAAGAATTTTACATCTCAAATATGTCCTAATTGTGGGTTTCATACTGGCAAGAAAACCCTGGATATGAGGGAACATAATTGTCCTGAATGCGGGTATACAACCCACCGAGATGTGGCCGCAGCACAAGTTATCAGAAATCGTGGTGTAGAAGAATATGTTCACACCGAGCATAGTCGAAGTGCGCTAGGGCATAGCGTATTAGAAAATGCCTGTGGAGATGATGGGACGGGGGCTTTGCCTAGTTACCAATCTGTGAAGCAGGAAATCTTAAATGTAAATTTAAGAATCCCCCGTTATAGCGACTTAGGAGCTTAACGGCGGGAGTATGTCAACAAGGATTAACTCTAACAGAGTTCACTGATATGATATTTAATTAAGATCACTAAAACTAACAAGAGGAATGATTGTGTGAGCCAAAAAATCGTTGGAATGCTAAGCAGTTATAAAGGATTACAAAATAGACGAGATTGGTTATGGAAGCAAACCCCTAAACCTTTTGGACTTTGGGATAATATCCAAATGTTAGCTAATGCGCCTAACCCTGATTTTTTGTTACTCTATCAGTTCGATTTTCCCCTTCCTCCTTCTCCTAAACCTTGGTGGAAACGTTGGCAAAAATCTCAAGTTTCATCTCTTAATATTCCTTCCTTACTCAGAGATGTTCCTCAAGAACGGATTATTTATTTATTAAGAGAACCTCCCCTCGAAGAAGTTATTAATCGTAACTGCGCTAATTATAATGATGCAAGTCGTTATTGTGGTTATGTTTCTGGTCCAGATGATTTTGCCCCTCACCCCGATTATATGCCGGCAATTTGGTACATTAATCATGAGTTTGATGTCTTAGATAAGGGCAATATTCCCGAAAAAGTTAAACCGTGTAGTTGGATAACATCAGGCATTAATCGCACTGAAAATCATCGCCGTCGTCTCGCTTTTTTACAGTTATTAAGAGATAATAATTTTGAGTTTGATCTCTATGGTAGAAATTTACCTGAGTCAACTCAAAGTCAAGGAACTTTAGACAATAAATGGCATGGCATGGCTCCCTATTATTATAATTTATCCATCGAAAATTATGCCGATAATGAATTATATGTGAGTGAAAAGTTATGGGATGCTTTGTTATGTTGGTGTTTGCCGATTTATTATGGGGGAAGTGCAGCAGATAAGTTATTACCTCCCGGTAGCTTTTTACGATTACCCAGTCTGGACGAAAAAGGATTAGAATACATAAAGGAGGTCACTGCTAATTTGGATGCCTGGCATGAAGCAAAATCGGCGATCGCAGAAGCGAGACAAATTATTCTTCATAAATTAAATTTAATGAATTGGTTATCAGATTTTGTCGAAAAATTTTGAAACGTTTAACTATTATATGATATGGATGGAATTTGTACCCTTGGTAATGATCGCGTTTTCGATCAAATTATTGCTTTACTTAACAGTATTGAAGCCATTTATGATAAAGAAATGCCTGTTTGTATTTATCCCTATGACGATAATACAGACAAATTAAGAGCCGAAATTTCGTCTCGTCCCCAAGTAACATTATACGATGATTCTGTTTCTATACAACGATGGGATGGTTTTGCTAAAGCGGTTTGGGATACCCATCCAACAGCGCGTCAAAGATGGGAAAAATCGGGAAGTAAGGGTTATCATCGCTTCGGAACCCATCGCCGTTATTGCGCTTTTGATGGACCGTTTGATCGGTTTATTTATATGGATGCTGATACCATTTTAATGAGTCCTTTAGACTCTATTTTTGATCAATTAGAAAATAATGATTGCATTGTTTATGATTTTCAGTATAAAGATTTAAGCCATGTTTATGATGTTAATTCAAGTAAATTAAGAACAGTTTTTAATGAGAAAAGATTAAAAAACGAAATTTTTTGCTCAGGTTTTTATGGGTCTAAAAAAGACCTATTCTCTGAAGATAAAAGAAAGCAATTAATCAACTACTTAGACAAAGGAGAAGCCGAAATATTATATTGTATGGCTCCTGATCAAACCCTCATTAACTACATGATGATGCGATCGGATTGTTCTATTTATAATTTAGCTTTAAACTTACCAAAAGACGAAAAAACAGGCTGTTGTGTTACCTCTTCTCATTTTGAAAATAAAGATAATATTTTGTATGATAAAGGTAATCGCTTAACTTATATTCATTATATTGGTATCTCCTCACAGATTTTTAGACAGGTTTGCGAAGGAGACAATATTAATTTTCCCTATCGAGATATTTTCTTATATTATCGTTACTATTATAACCCCGAAAACTTACCTAAATTTAACCAGGAACCTGTATATTATAAACAAAAGCCTAACTTAACACAAAAAATTTTTAAAAAATTAGGACTCAATTAATAGAGGAAAAAATGATGACCCGAGGGATTTATATTACCGCTAATGATAAAGTAATTGAACAAGCGATCGCTTTATTAAAAAGTATTCGCTTTTATGATAAAAACACCCCTATTGTTCTCATTCCTTATGATGATAATTATCAGGTCATTGCTAAAAAACTAAATCAAGATTTTGGCGTAACAGTTTATCCCGATTTAGATTTTATTGAAAGATTATCAATTAAATTACAAAGTATCTTTGGAGAAGACTTTTTTGCCCGTCCCAACCAATTTCGTAAACAAGCTTGTTGGTTCGGAGAATTTGATGAATTTCTCTATATTGATACTGATATTGTTGTGTTTAAAAAAATAGTTGACGATTTAAACTATTTTACTGATTATGATTTTATTTGTTATGATTATCAACATAAAGCAGGAATTCGTAACGTTTTTTCTCAAAAAGTAATCGATGATAACGTATTTACTGAAGCTGAACTAAAAGATATGTTTAATGGTGGATTTTGGGCATCAAAAAAAGGATTGATGTCCGAAGAAAAAATCTATCAAATCTTTGAAGAATGTGCAGAAAATATTGATTATTTTGATTTTACTTACAAAACCTCCGATCAACCCATCATTAATTATATGATTTTAAAAAATGTTGAAAAAAGGTTTAATTTAGCCCATGAACCCGAGAAAAACCCTGGAAATTGGGCAGGAACAGATCATTTTAAACAAGAAGGTTATCAACTCATTGATCCCAGTAACAATCAACCCCTTCACTATTTACATTGGGCTGGAATTAAAATTCAACCAGGTTGTCCCTATTGGGATATTTGGAAACACTATCGTTATCTGGGAGAAACCCCACCAGACGATGCAGAATTAACTAAAACAGAAACAGGAATCAAAACACAAATATGGCAACAAGTCAAGAAGATTTTAAAGCGAAAATAATCTATAATTGTAAGTAATAATAACTTTTGTTGTAACAGATTATTAAACCATGGCCAGAGACTTACGGGGATTTATTAAACAACTGGAAGAACGAGGACAACTGCGACGAATCACTAGCTTAGTTGATCCCGATTTAGAAATAGCAGAAATCTCTAATCGGATGTTGCAAGCAGGGGGGCCAGGATTAGTATTTGAAAATGTCAAAGGGGCTAAATTTCCCGTGGCCATTAACTTAATGGGAACCGTTGAAAGAATCTGTTGGGCCATGAACATGGAAGAACCCCAAGAGTTAGAAACCTTGGGGGAAAAATTAGCCATGCTACAACAACCCAAACCTCCCAAAAAAGTCTCTCAAGCCATCGATTTTGGTAAAGTTTTATTTGATGTAGTTAAAGCCAAACCGGGAAAAAGTTTCCTTCCTCCCTGTCAACAAGTGGTGATTGAAGGAGACGATCTCGATCTCAATACTTTACCCCTTATTCGTCCCTATCCCAAAGATGCAGGAAAAATTATTACCCTAGGACTGGTAATAACCAAAGACTGCGAAACTGGAACCCCTAACGTGGGAGTATATCGCCTCCAGTTGCAATCAAAAAACACCATGAGTGTTCACTGGTTATCCGTCAGAGGTGGGGCCAGACATCTGAGAAAAGCAGCCGAAAACGGCAAAAAATTAGAAATTGCGATCGCGTTAGGGGTTGATCCCTTAATTATTATGGCAGCAGCCACCCCCATTCCCGTAGACCTCTCAGAATGGTTGTTTGCAGGGTTATACGGCGGTTCAGGGGTTTCCTTAACCAAATGCAAAACCCTTGATTTAGACGTACCTGCCGACGCAGAATTTATTCTCGAAGGAACCATTACCCCCGGAGAAGTCCTCCCCGACGGACCCTTTGGGGATCACATGGGCTATTATGGCGGTGTGGAAGACTCTCCCTTGATCCGCTTCCATTGTATGACCCATCGTAACGATCCTATCTATTTAACCACCTTTAGCGGTCGTCCTCCCAAAGAAGAAGCCATGATGGCGATCGCCTTAAATCGTATCTATACCCCCATTTTAAGGCAGCAAGTCTCAGAAATTACGGACTTTTTCCTACCGATGGAAGCCTTAAGTTACAAAGCTGCCATTATCTCCATCGATAAAGCCTATCCGGGTCAAGCGAAACGGGCAGCCTTAGCTTTTTGGAGTGCCTTACCTCAATTTACTTATACCAAATTTGTCATCGTAGTGGATAAAGATATTAATATTCGGGACCCTAGACAAGTGGTTTGGGCCATTAGTTCTAAAGTTGACCCCTCTAGAGACGTTTTCATCTTACCGGAAACCCCCTTTGATACCCTTGACTTTGCCAGCGAAAAAATTGGCTTAGGGGGAAGAATGGGAATAGATGCAACCACCAAAATGTATCCCGAAACCGATCACGACTGGGGGGAACCCTTAGAGTCTGATCCCAATGTTGCCGCGATGGTTGATCGTCGTTGGGTTGAATATGGGTTAGGGGATATTGTTTTAACCGAAGTCAATGCTAATTTATTTGGTTATGACATTTCTTAACTCACATTTGGCACCTTTGTAGGAGTCAGGAGGTTAGAATATTTTGATTAAATTCTAAGAAATATCAATTTTTGTATATTATTTAGACTTTACTTTTAAGAAATATTGGAATTTATTACAAAAATTCTAGATTAGTTGAAAAATTTGAGTAGTTTATCTAGGATTCTCAAAAATATCTATTTTCTTGGAGGAGTATGTATGAATAAACTCAACTTCTTACCCAAATTGGCGATCGCGAGTCTAGTAGCTACAAGTTTTTCTATTTTTGGAGAAAGTGTTTCTGCCCAACTTTCTATTACGCCCCCACCTGATCTAACCCTAGATGGAATAGAAATAGATTTTGGGATTTTTCAGCTAGAAGAGGTTACTGGATTTGATGTAGTTGGTAATCCAACAGATCTAACTTCTTTACTTGAGAATAATCCAAAATTTGCTGAAATTGGGGGAACAGAGACAACAGTTTTTTTAGATACTATTCCAACTGATCTGGTATCATTAAATCTTGTTGGTTTTTTTGATGCCACTGATCCTGATCTACCTCCAGCTAACTTTGATATCACACTGAATAATTTACCGGGTGATGGTTCAACAGGCGACTTCACCTACTTTTTGCCAGTAACTACTGGTCCTCTCCAAGTGCGTCAAATAACTGACTTAGGAGATAGTTCTTCACTTGATGATAATCTTAATACTTTTGTAAGTGTTTCTGGACCTGTTATTGGAAGTGCCAGAGGAAATTTTTGTGGTGGCCAGGCTGTAACCAGTACAGTCTCATTTCATGGAGGTGGAGGGGGAAGTGTTCCTGCGCCATGTCAACCTGTACCTGAACATACTTCTTCCTTAAGTCTTATATTTCTAGCTATTTTAGGTGGGGGAGTTGGACTTAAAAAGAAAATTACAGATAAATCGGATGTATCCTCTATAAAATGCAATCAATGAAATGAATACCTAAAATAATGGGGGTGTAGGGTAGGCAAAGGAAACACTTATGTCAAACTTTGCCTACCCATCAAGTAAAGTTATTCAGCAGCGACCGGGTAAACGCTGACCTTTCTACGACTTTTGGTTTTATACTCAAAAGTCACAATCCCATCAATTAAAGCAAAGAGGGTATCATCATTCCCCCGTCCCACGTTGTTTCCAGGGTGAACCCTTGTTCCCCGTTGACGAATGAGAATATTGCCAGCTTTAACCACTTGACCACCGTAGCGTTTAACGCCGAGTCGCTGGGCCCGCGAGTCTCTACCGTTTCTTGTACTTCCTGTTCCTTTCTTGTGAGCCATAATTGTTGTTCCTGCTTATAATCTGAGTCTATTGTAGGATTATTCTGTGGTGTCTGAGGTGGTATCTGCAATGACAGACCCATTAACACTAATGGAATTAATCATTAAACGACTTAATTCTTGACGATGACCCCGTTTTTTGCGAGTTTTCTTTTTGGGACGCATTTTATAAACAATGACCTTGCGGCCTCGCCGTTCTTCCATAACCGTACCTTCTACGGTAGCCCCTTCAATAAAAGGCTGTCCAATGGTTATCTCCTCGTCATTGTTAATCAATAAAACCTTATCAATCACATAAGATCCATCTTCGTTGGCAGCGAGACGATTAATATCATAAAAACGGCCAGGTTCAACCCGAAGTTGAGTGCCTCCAGCCTCAATAATGGCGTAGCTCATAATTTTGTCCTTGTTGTTGTTGCCGTACAGGTAGCCCAAAGTTTAAACTTGTGAGAGTGATGCTTTGTGCTTTTAGCGATGTCATAACCTGATCCGAGCATCGAATCAGACACACAATCTAAGATTATAAAATATTATAACTATCTACGTCAAATTTAAGCTTGACATACTCTTGTACCAAAGTTATGCTCAAAGTACAGCACCTTGATAACTTGTACCTACTGATTAGAGGGTTCTGTTCTGGGTCACACAGCCATGTTTTCGGCAAAAACCACGCCATCTACAAAGACAACCGTTGTACAGGAGAACAGGTAAAAATCAGTCCTGAATAAGTAGTGAACAGCAATCAGTCTTAGGAACTAGGACTGCTGCCTAGGTCGGGAAGGTAAGACTCGCTATTGTTCGCAATGGAAAGCACGTTCGGAGTGAAGTGGGAAGCCCCGAAGACGAATAAAACCGTCCTGGGTACTATAGTTGGACTTCTCGGTTTCGGCTTGGAAGCCCCAACTATAGCGTAGCTTAGTTGGGGTAGTTCACGTTTCATCCCCAAAATCAATAAAGACCATTCCTGTTTTCTTGTCTGTTAACCATTTCTTGTATTTTTCGTAAATTTCCACCCCTGGAATGGCTTCTTTAAATTCTTTAGGTTGTTTATATTCAGTGGGGGGATGTTCGTGACGAATCCCAATGACCGCTTGGTAAGGTTTATACCATTTTTTCATCACCTTGATTAAGTCATCAAACTTCATATGAGAAATGCCATGTCGATTAGATAAAGCAATAAACTGAATCATTAATCCGTAGGTTTCTGGGGTACTTTGTCGTTCGGACAGCCCAATAATGTCCCGTAATTTTTCAAAGACACCATAATTTACCCTAACCAATGATACTAACCCTTTGAAGTCCAATAAATCCCGTTTCCCTAAACTTTGAATCATCTCAGAGATGACCCGCAAAATAGAATAGTCAGCCAGTTGATAGGCTTTAAACAGGGACAGTAATTTTAATCCTAATTCACTATCCGATAATTGATCGAGATATTTAGCATAGTTTTGTAGGGCTGTTCTTCCTTCTTCTGTTTTAATTTGGGGGAGAACATCAGCTAATCTCATGTGGACTTGTTCACGGAAGGCTGCTTTATCCTCGTGGTCTGATAATAAACTTTCGACAAACTTATAGAACTCTTGCTGTTTGGTTCCACGATAGCGTAATTCAGCTTGGTCAATGGAGATAAAACAATCTTTCGCATCAATGGCCACTTTTAGCAGTTGTAAACTCTCGTATAAACCCTGATACTCATTAATTCCTTTACGCAGTAAATACTGCATCTTCACAAAGACTAAGAACTCTTCTTGTCCAAATTTCTCATTATCAATGGCTTGAGCCGTTTTAGCAAAGACCTTGAGATCAGTCATCTCCCGATTATGCAAAAATAGCGCACTTTCGGAGACTTCTTCTTTACTCAACTTTCCCAGCAAGTCCTCAACAATACTATCTTCACCCACCACGGGACGATTCCACCAAGGAACGTCCTTATCCTTATGGGAGTCTGGAGAAAGAGAGGTCATTGGAGTATCAGTCTTTTTGTTCATCGGGGTTTCTCCTCTGGAGTCACAGATTACGCATCAGTTAGGATTCAATATAAGTAGACTGGATTAGCCATCAAGGCACTTAATAGGATGAAAAGGTAGGTTTTCTCAGATTGCACTAATAATATGGCTAGGGTTTAGACTACGATATTATCTTTCCCAAAAATTCCCCTTAAAGTAACATTTCTTACCCAATCTAAAGATTAAACTTAAGACTGTCTCACTAACAGCAATTATGAACTATAATTTATAGTGATATGATAAATAGTCTGTATCCTGAAACTGATTGACGAAATCATACTCAATCTTCTAAGACCTTCCTTGTCGCCTTGGGCGAGAAGGATATTCTTCATGGCAGTTTGTTCGCTTAGGGTGATGATCCTTCTGGGTCTAACCCCCTAAAATTGGAAACTGTACATTAACAGGAGGCACCGCCAACTATCGGAGATTCAGATATAGGAAAACAAAAGTACATGGTAACTCAGAAAACAACAACAAAAGACATAGGTTTCACGCACGAAGACTTTGCTGCACTCCTCGACAAATACGACTACCATTTTAGTCCTGGGGATATCGTTCCTGGGACGGTTTTCAGTATGGAACCGAGAGGGGCTTTAATTGATATTGGCGCAAAAACTGCCGCTTATATTCCCATCCAAGAAATGTCAATTAACCGAGTGGATGACCCGGATGAGGTTCTCCAGTCCAATGAAACAAGGGAATTTTTCATCCTCACCGATGAAAACGAAGATGGCCAGTTGACCCTATCCATTCGTCGTATTGAGTATATGCGAGCTTGGGAGCGAGTCCGTCAACTACAGGCAGAAGATGCCACCGTGCGTTCTAATGTCTTTGCCACCAACCGAGGCGGTGCCTTGGTGAGAATTGAAGGGTTACGGGGCTTTATTCCTGGATCTCATATTAGTACCCGTGAAGCTAAAGAAGACTTAGTTGGGGAAGAATTACCCTTAAAATTTTTAGAGGTGGATGAAGAGCGCAACCGTTTAGTGCTTAGCCACCGTCGTGCGCTGGTAGAACGGAAGATGAACGGCTTAGAAGTGGGTCAAGTTGTCATTGGTTCTGTCCGAGGTATCAAACCTTACGGGGCATTTATCGATATTGGCGGTGTCAGTGGACTGCTACACATTTCCGAAATTTCTCACGATCATATTGATACCCCTCACAGTGTGTTTGGGGTCAATGATGAATTGAAGGTGATGATCATCGATCTCGATGCCGAAAGAGGACGTATTTCTCTATCCACGAAACAACTAGAACCCGAAGCGGGTGATATGTTGAAGAATCGGGATTTAGTCTTCGAGAAAGCTGAAGAAATGGCTGAGAAGTACCGCCAGAAATTGTTAGCTGAAGCAGAAGGCAAAGAAATGCCCACAGAGGAAACTGTAGAAGAGATTCCCTCAGCTTCTGAGAGCGATGAACCCCAAGAGGAACTGGCTGCTACTGCCACAACAACCGAAGAATAAACATCAATCATGTTTTTTAGACCGCAAGGAAACTACAATTTTAACAGGATTGAATTGTGGAAGAATTGCGGTCTTCCTGCTTCATGGTTTGAGGCAGGAGGCAGATGTTAGATGTACTTCAATAACTTGCAAAGTGGTTTGACATCTCCTTTGGTTGAAACACAAAGGATTCTAAACGGTTGTGGTTCGAGTGGTTAAAAACGCACTCTCACAACGTTTACGATATGATTTAGATATGTTCTTATATAAATCATATCGTTTAGGGAGTGTCAATGCTCCCTTTCCAACCTTGGTTAAACTGATGTTTAACTGTGTTGCAACCTTTTTTAAAACGTTAATTGCACCCAAGCAATCGGCATTAATTAGCCAACCTTTTTGGGTTTGATATAAACCTCGTTTAATTCGCTTTCCACTAAATTTATAGCTGGCGGGTTTCTCACCGAACTTTGGCAATAAATCATTGTCAAGAAAGCTTGAACGGCTGGTGTAACTTTCTTCTGTTTCAGTAAATACTATCCCATAATATTTACACAACTCTGAAATACGGTTTTTAAGCCTAGCCATTGGAATTTGTACAAAGTTTTGATTATTAGTCTTACCTATATTAATTGAATCTTTCTGTCCGTCATTCCAACCAAAGACGATATTACCAATTTGATGTTTTAGACAATAATTGATAATAAATCTAGCTGCTTTGTTAATAACGTCTCTAATCTGATTATTTCTTTTGTCTGTTAGTTTGGCTAAGTCATCATCCCAATAATCTCTATGCTTTCCTTCTTGATTCAGTCGCTCATGGGGGAAAGCCAAGGGGCTGTGTGCGGAACCTGCGTCCGCACCTTGAAAGCCCCGTCCAAGACCGCGCTGAATCGCTTTTTTCTTTAAAGCAATAGCTCGATTGTATCTCTGATTAATACTCTTAATCTTTCTACCATCAACAATAAAAGACTTTCCAAAATTACTAACTCCAGTAACAAGATTAGTGACCCCGTGATCTAAACCAAGTGCAAGGGAATAGTCTAACAATGGTTGTTCTATTTCATCTAATTTATATGAATATTCAACATACAACTGTCTATTTTGAGGAACAATTCTCACTTCGGATAACTGTTCTATTGTTATTCCATAGCAACCATTTACTTTTATATGTTCAAGGTTTAAATGGTTCTTAATGTCTTCTTTTAATTCTCTACTTATAGGTAAAGTACATTCTCCTGTTTCTAAGTTTAAACCATTAAGTCCAATAGCCTGAAAAGGATAAGATACTACTGCTAATCCTCCTTTCTTTCGGTAATTAGGTAATTTAGGTCTATTGGTAATTTCTCCTTTCCAATAAGCTTTAAGTAACCCGTTGTAACTTCTAAAAGACTCTACAACTGACTTTATAGTTTGCTGAGCGCATTGACCTCCTAATACTTTATAACTAGGATGCTCTTTCATGATTTTACATAATTTGGCATAAGATACCTTGACGTATCTATCTTTTCGACCAGTTCTGTAAAACCCATCTTTGTCAAAGTAATGATAAACAAAACATACTTCAAAATGAGCTTGCCTGACATAATAAATAGTTGCGTTGATTAGATTGTTTGAATGCTGACAAAGATAACTCAAATGTGCTTTAACAGCATCACAGACTTTAAGTTTTACTTTTTTTGTTCCATACATTTGACAAAACCTTTTGTATCTGAGTATAGTTTTGACAACGTATTATGTCAACAAATATGGCTAAATTATCTCCAAGTGACTATGAATATAGAAGAACTAGAGGAAGTGTATCTTCAATTAATTATCACTTTATATTTGTTCCTAAAAGGCGGAAAGCTGTATTGGTAAAAGATATAGCCAAACGATTGCAAGAACTAATATTTGAATTAGTTAAAGAACATGGTTGGAAGTTGGTTGCTTTAGAGATTATGCCAGACCAGGTTCATTTATTAATAAATGCACCTACTTTTGAGTCCCCATGTCAAATTGCTAAGTGGATAAAAGGACGAGCTTCAAGAGTTTTGAGGAAAGAATTTCCTGAGTTATTAAAACTACCTTGTTTGTGGAGTCCAAGTTATTTTGTTGCTACTACTGGTCAGGTTAGTACGGACGTTGTAAAAAGATATATTGAGAGTCAAAAAGGTAAATGATACACCGAGTTAAAACTCGGCGAGTCGGTTTCATCCCTCGATTGCAAATCGAAGGCTCTCACCTCCCGTCTTTTTCCTGTAGAAAGTTCATAATCTATGCAAATGAAAACTGCTATGCAACCGAAACGAGCCTAGACAGGTAATTATATTATTAAGGAATATTTATCGAATTATTAAGAAATTTTCCAATTAATTCTACAATTTCCTGGGCTGTTGTAAATTTCACTACAATTACGGGTGATCACTACCTTAAAAACTTAGTTTAGAGGATAAAACGATGCCAACAGGAAATCGAGTTAAAAGTGGTTTATATAAAGGGACAATTTCTGGATATAACTTTGAGGCACGCTTAGACGTGGACGGGACTTATCCACAGATGGAATTGAGCCTAACTCTGACCAATCAGTTACCAGGTCTCTGGATTGCCCATATGCAATCAGCAGGAACTGACAAGTGGGAAGGTGACATTTGGTATCGACACGATAAGGCAAATACAATTGTAATCGGAGACATTAAACCCAATAAATTAGCCGTTGAATATAGTTCTAACGCTTCTGGGAAATTCCTGAAATTTTACTTCAAAAAAGATGAGACAAATCTATGGTGGGGTACTATCCCACGGACATCGGACTATTTCCGCCAGACTCAGTTGGAATTAGATTACGAACAAGGGGTAGAGCGATGGTTAACCTATGATACCAGTTCATTATCTCGTCCGGCTGGGGTAGCTGCAGAAGAGTTAACCCTAGAAAAAGTCTATGGCAGGGCTGGCATCGAGATAACTCGCTCTGGTGAAGTTAACGCCGTTTCTAGCACCGAGGCAGGTGCAAATGCACGCTGGAGCAACCAAGAACTCCATGATGCGATGATCGCCAACTGGTCGCGGCGTGAAGGTGATCCTTGGGCAATGTGGGTCTTTTTTGCCAAAGAATATGAAAACGATCCAGGTTTCGTCACCTTTGGCATCATGTTTGATACGATTGGTGTTCATGAACGCAGTGGCACTGCTATCTTTAGTAAATCCATTGAGGACTATTATCCTCGTGGTACCACTGACCGTGATGCAACTATCAAGCGTCACCATTTTCGGACCATGATTCACGAAATCGGTCATGCTTTTAACCTGCTTCATTCCTGGCAAAAAGAATTACGTGGATATCCAGGATGGCATAGTTCAGTGGTCAATGAGCCAAATGCAGGAAGCTTTATGAACTATCCTTATCGAGTTGCAGGGGGCGAAGATGCTTACTGGCAGGATTTTGGCTTCCGGTTTAGCGACCAAGAATTGCTCTTTTTACGTCATGCTCCTGAAGCTTTTATCAATATGGGAGCTGCTGCTTTCGGCACCAGTCACGCTGAACAGCAATCGACCATGGAATTGAGACAGGAACTAAGCGGTCAAGATCCAGAGTCAGCCACACTGAAGCTAGATCTTCGCGTCAATAAACAGCGTCCTGTGTTCGAGTTTATGGAACCAGTTGCATTAGAGCTAAAATTAAAGAATATTAGCAATCAACCTCGCTTAGTAGATAAGTCAATTCTTGACGATATTGGTCACATGACCATTGACATCACTCGTAATCAGTCTGAGACTAAGCAGTATCGAAGTTATTCTCAGCTTTGTTTCGCTGATGAAAAAATTACGCTCCAGTCAGGAGAATCCTTGTACAGTAATCTTTTCCTCTCGGCTGGTTCTTTAGGATGGTATATTGCTGACCCTGGTACTTACGAAATTACCGTTACCTTGTCAGTTGATCGAGAAAATAAGGAAGGTAAAGAAATCGTCTCCTCTTCTTTTTCCCTGATTGTCCTAAGACCTAATGTACAAACAAGGCGAGAAGAAGAAAAGTTAGCTCAAGATATCTTTAACGATGATGTTGGTCGTATTCTCGCTTTTAAAGGCAGTTCTATCCTCAGTTCGGGTAATGATACCCTTCAAGACTTGACAGAGCGTTTCCCTACAGCCAATGCTGTTTACCACGCGCGAGTTGCCCTAGAAGTCCCCAAGCTCAAAGATTTTAAAAGGATGGATTTCAGCAATGGTCATCCCCAGGTAAGAGTCCAAGAAGCCAAGCTAGAAGAAGCTAGTCGAAATCTTCAGCAAGTTTTATTAGATAAAGGAACTGAAACTGTTAAAACTCTTGGTAATATTGCCTTTAAGCAAGTTTCTGACACACTTAGTCAAAAACTAGCAGACAAACAGGATAATCGAACTGCTGCTGCTGTCGAAGAAAATGTGCTTCAGGTGATGAATAAACGAGGTGTCAAACTACCGACTAAAGTTAAGCAAGAGATTGAATCCAAGGTGGAGTCTTTGAAGAGTAAGGCTTAAACTTGGTGACCTGAATTTGATCGAAGAAAAAGCACTATGAAAGCCTCATATTCTACTGTTCTAAAGTTCCCGACCACATAGTGCTATAAAATTCTTAAAAATTTCGTTTAGTCTAACAATTAAATAACCTGAGTTCGGAGTTCGGAGTTAGGATCTTATTGACAAGACCATAGGTGTTTTAGACAAGGATAGAATTAGCCTTTCAGCTTATCCCGAACTCACGTTAAATAACAATTTATGAGCTTATCCAAATTTTTTCGGGCAGTTCTCTTGTTCAGAAATTTGCACTAGCTTTGAGTTTTGCAGTATTTGTGTAGATTCTTTCTGAAAAGCAGTTTGTTCCTCCTCTGATAAATTACTCAAATCAAAACAATAATCACGTTCTCCTTCATATCCGGCTGGATTAGTTTCATAGGGAATATCTGGATATTTTGTACTCAGAAAGGTTTCAAATTCTTGAGCCATATCTCGATCAATACCAGAACCAATACTTATAAAAGATACAACAAACATATTGCAAGCCTTTGTTAATGGAACTGCGATTATGAATACAGTAATGTTGATGAGTGCAACTATTATTGTTACAGTAATGGCGTTAACAAATTTATCATTCATCGCCTTACATTTCATTAATTTAAGAAAATTTATCGAAGTTTGACAAACTTCAAGTTCTACCCCCATAGCTTCAGAAATCTAATTTTTAAAATTTGAGTCTCTTCAATTGTAGCAATTTTCATTTGAATCAGAAATATTAATATAAAATAACCAACAATGATAAAATACAGTAACAGTATTTAATTAGGTAATTATGACCTCTGCGATCGCCTCAAAATTAGAATCTGTGCTAAACTACCCTGATATTATTCCTTGGGAAACGGTTGATAGTGTTTGGAAAGATAAGATAAAAAAGACAGTTGATGATAGTTGTATTCCTAACTATTTGATTACTCCTTCTAATATTGAAACCTTAAGGGATACGGTTAAAATAGCTAGTGAAAATAAATGGTCAATGCTACCCTGTGGTAATGGCAGTAAATTGAGTTGGGGTGGTGTGGTTTCTGATGCTAATCTGATTATCAGTACCCAAAAGCTTAATCAAGTCATTGATCATGCTGTTAGTGACTTAACTATCACCGTCGAAGCAGGGATAACATTACAAGACTTACAGGCTATTTTAAAGCCTCATAATCAATTTTTACCCATTGACCCTGCCTACCCAGATAATGCCACTGTAGGAGGCATTTTAGCCACCGCAGACACGGGATCGTGGCGACAACGGTATGGAGGAATACGGGATCTGGTGTTGGGACTGTCTTTTGTGCGTTGGGATGGAGAAATAGCGAAAGCAGGGGGAAAAGTTGTTAAAAATGTGGCAGGATATGATTTGATGAAGCTATTTACAGGCTCTTATGGAACATTAGGCAGTATTGCTACTGTTACCTTCCGTTTGTATCCTATACCTGAAGCTTCGGGAACGTTGGTGATGACTGGGGAGGTAGAAAACATCAGTCAAATGGCACAAACCTTGTTACAATCAGGACTGCAACCCACTGCGGCTGAGATGGTTTCCCCGTCTGTGGTGAAAACGTTAGAATTAGGGAAAGGAATGGGCTTAATGGTACGGTTTCAAAGCATCCCAGAAAGTATTAAAGAACAGAGTCAACAAGTGCAAGCGATCGCTAAGAAATTAAACATACAAACTACATTTTGTCAAGATAAAATTGAAGAAAATCTATGGAAACAATTACAAGAATTAATCAGAGTTCCTAACACCAATTCTATGATAACAGGCAAAATAGGAATTATACCCAATCAAGGGATTAACTGGTTAAGGAAATTAAATGACGTAACCCCAGAAAAAGGATGGGCAATGATTAATTTAAGTAGTGGAATAGGACAGTTTAAACTAGACTTAGAACCCAGTTTAGGCATTTTAAAACAACTACGATCGCTGTCTCAAGAAAACAAGGGATTTTTAACGATTTTAGAAGCAACTCAAGCTATCAAAAAACAGTTTGAACCTTGGGGATATATCGGGAATGCTTTACCCTTGATGAAAAAAATAAAAGATCAATTTGATCCTCATAATCTCTTGAGTCCTTCTCGTTTTGTTTAGTTACTTTTTTTACCAATATTTATTATTATGCAACTTTCTGATAACTCCAATAACAGTTTTAACTTTCAACAAGCATTAGAAGAAGACATGAAAGGATTTGATCCTAAAAATCCACCGAAACAAGAATTAATTGATAGTTGTGTTCACTGTGGTTTTTGTTTATCTACCTGTCCTAGTTATCGCGTTATCGGAAAAGAAATGGATTCTCCGAGAGGAAGAATTTATTTAATGGATGCGATTAATAAAGGACAAGCAACCTTAGATGAGACGACTACGCAACATTTTGACAGTTGTTTAGGGTGTTTAGCTTGTGTTTCTACTTGTCCAGCAGGAGTCCAATATGATAGTTTAATTGCAGCAACAAGACCCCAAGTAGAAAGAAATCAACCTAGAAATTTTGCTGATCAACTCATTAGAAGTATTATTTTTAACTTATTTCCTTATCCTGAAAGATTAAAAATTTTCCTTCCTTTACTTTGGGTGTATCAAAACTTAGGAATTCAAAAACTTGTACGGGTAACAGGGTTATTAAAATATATCTCTCCCCGTTTAGCAGCAATGGAGTCTATTCTACCTACAATAACCCTAGACTCTTTTAAACAAAATTATCCTGATGTTATCCCCGCACAAGGAAAAAAACGCTATCGTGTAGGAGTAGTTTTAGGGTGTGTTCAACGATTATTTTTCTCCCCTGTTAATGAAGCAACTGTTAGGGTTTTAACCGCTAATGGATGCGAAGTTGTCATTCCTAAAACACAGGGATGTTGTGCAGCTTTACCAGCACATCAGGGACAAGAAAAACAAGCACAAGAATTAGCAAAACAGATGATTGATAGCTTTGCTAATACCGACGTTGATTACGTTATTATTAATGCTGCTGGATGTGGTCACACTTTAAAAGAATATGGTCATATTTTAGCTGATGATCCAGAGTATAAAGAAAAAGGTGAAAATTTTTCTAATCAAGTTAAAGATATTCAAGAATTTTTAGCAGAAATTGAATTAAAAACTCCATTATCTCCTGTAACTGATGATGATTTACCTGTCGTTTATCAAGATGCTTGTCATCTATTACACGGACAAAAAATAAGTTTACAACCTCGTCAACTTCTTAAACAAATTCCAGGGATCACATTAAAAGAACCCATTGATGCTGCTTTATGTTGTGGAAGTGCAGGGGTTTATAACATGTTACAACCAGAGGTTGCTGATGAGTTAGGCCAACAAAAAGTTAATAATTTAATGAATACAGGAGCAAAATTAATTGCATCCCCAAACCCTGGATGTTCTTTACAAATCAAAAAGCATTTAAACCGGCAAGGAAAAGATATTAAATTAATGCACCCGATAGAATTATTAGACTATTCTATTAGAGGAATTAAAATTAATTGGTAATTTACTAGGTGTATCTTGTCAATGCTACAATCGATATGAATTCAAGATTGGTACTTGATTGAGACTATAATCAAAAAAAATTAATTTAGTTGCAACGACATCGAGATAAAAATGAATCAAAAATTAGTTAATTCCTTAGTTGAGATTATTCGATCTTTATCGTAAGAAGAACGTCACATGATTAAAGAAAAATTATTTTTAGATACTAATCAAGTAACCACACAAGAAATGATCGACTTAACTCAAAAAAGTAATTCCTTTGATTTTCTCAATGATGAACCCGATCTTTACACCTTAGAAGATGGAGAAGCTATTTTTAGAGAACAGTTTAAACTTTGATCAATTCTATCAGTAAACACTAATTTAATTTCTTGTCTTCCCACAAAATAAACCTTGTGCTACTCTTAAATGAGATAGGATTCTAGAATTGTTAACTAATGTTATACTTCAAGAGACGAACTAACAACAAAACACCTAAAAAAAAAGGTCAATTTTGTCGTAACTTATTAACAATTACTGTAATAATATGTGTTGCTTTTTTTATTTTGATCGTCTCGATAGATTGGTATATTGGCACTCAATTTAACCAGTCTATTTACTCCAATATTAATCAAGTTCCTAAACGAAAAATCGCTTTAGTTTTAGGAACAGCTAAATATATTCAGCAATCTGGACAAACTTATTATAATGCTTATTATGTGTATCGAATAAAAGCTGCTGCGAAATTATATCAAACGAAAAAAGTAGATGGAATTTTAGTTTCAGGAGATAACTCAACCCAATTTTATGATGAACCCAGTCAAATGACTCAAGATTTAGTTAAACTGGGGGTTCCCTCTCAATATATTACTCAAGATTATGCAGGGTTTAGGACTTTAGATTCCATTGTACGAGCTAAAGAAGTTTTTGGGTTAGAAAGTTATACAATTGTGTCTCAAACATTCCATTGTCAACGAGCATTGTATATTGCACAAGCTAAAGGACAAAATCCCATTGCGTTTGCTGCATCGGATATCCAAACTGTTGCCGGGATAAAAACAAGATTGAGAGAAGTTTTAGCTCGATTTAAAGCTTTTTTAGACTGTAAAATACTAAAGACTCATCCAAAGTTCCTGGGAACACCTGAAACCATTAATTACCGATCGCACAGAGATAGATAATAAGCAGATTAGCGCAAATAAAAGCATAATGTGGGTAATGCTAAATAAAGCTAAATCCTTGATAAAAAGAGCCTTATTGGCATTACCCACCCTATAACTATTGTTAGTTGGATGAAGAGTTTTCTGAGAGTTTTCTGAGGAGTCGTCGAACCTAAACCAAGCAGTCAGAATTATTATTCTGCTGTGACTAACTCGGTGCTTCCCTTCGTACGACGACGGGTTAAGGTATTAAATAACATAATACCAATGGCTTTAACTAAGTTACCTTCTAACTCCATAAACATCTTCATGTTCATGCCAAAAGCAGCATTAGCTTCATCAACGATTTTTTCGGCTGTTGCTTGATCAATCGGCAATTCATTTAATGCCTGACGATACTTATTTTTAAAAGCTTTTTCATCAGAAATGCTTTCAAACTCATAGAAAGCTGTCCCATTTTCCCCTAAATTCATCGCCCGTTGAGCAATTTTCTTGAGAATTTGTCCCCCAGATAAATCCCCTAAATAACGGGTGTAAGAATGTGCTGCTAATAATTCAGGTTGAGTTTCAGCTACGTCATGAATTCGTGCGACATAAGCTTTTGCAGCTTCAGAAGGACTGACTTCATTGCGCCAATTAGCCCCATAATAAAAGCATAAATCTTTCTCTAAAGATTGCTTACGATTTAACTGGGGAAAGTAAATTTTTGAAACCAATTCGTGATGGCTTAGTTTCTCCATTTCCTCTTCCATAGCACTATAGACAAAATAGAGATTAGCCACCAATGTTCGATAGGAATTCTTTTCGACAACTCCTTTTAAAAAACACTTGACAAAACCAACATTTTCTGCCATTGTATGGGACTTTTTTGTACCTTCCCGTAACATGGTTGCTAAATTAACGCTCATTCTATCTTTTCCTGTTATTTTTAAGTGAACACTAGATCGGTGACTTAATGACAAACGTTTAAAAAACCGCCTAGTTGTGTAGCGTATCTTAATCTGGTGCAAATTTTTATTAAGAATTCTTACAAAAGGAGAAAGAAGTGTGACAACCGTTAATTTTTAAGGGTTATTTAATTGTTAAAAAATGTAAAGATTTCAATTATTAATGATGTATTAAAAAAAGGGGCGCATTGCCCCTTCAGTTTATAGAAATTATGAAAAATTCCTGTCACCCTTTTTATTCAGGGGTAACACGAGCATAGAAAGTACCTCGAATTTTAACTTCAACGGGTTCTTTCGCCCCTAAATCGGTATCGGAAGGCTGTTCGCTTTCAAATACTCCGCCAATTTCTCCTGTTTCCTTATCTACCTTGGTCACTTGAAGAGAAATTGATCCTTGACCGATGGGGGTTTGTTTGACGTTAGCATAGTCTTCCTTATCGGCTGTTGCAGGTAAAGCAACGGCGTTATCATAACCAGTAGCTAATCCACGACCTTTAGGATCTAAGAAAGTCGCACCGCGATAAGAGGGAACTCTAAAATCACCTTCAAAATCGATAGAACTATTGATAGAAGTAAATCCAGGTTCAGTTTTACCCACTAAGTTTTTAATAGTGAAGAAGAAAGGAACTTGTTCTCCTCCAGGTAATTGAACCGTAACCGGTTGGAAGTCAATCCCCCCTTCTTCTACAAAGGTAACCACACCCTCTTCATCAACGGTAATTGTTCCACTAATTTGCTCTAAGCTAGTGGTGTAACGGGTTAATAACTTCCCAGGAACATACTCTGCTTCTTGGCGTTTATTAACCGGTTCTTCCTTAACAAAATATTCTTGGGGTTCCAAACATAAATCATCAACGAAATAGGTTTGACCGGGTTCGATGGGAATAGAACCCCGTGTAAACTCAGAAATTTGGGGACATTTGTTAGCTAGTCCGGTGTTTAAAATTTCGTCGTAGGTTAGGTCTTGAGGGTTGACCGCATTGGCCGGTCCTTCGCTACAAGCGGTAATTAACCCTAAACATAAGGCAAAAAAAGCAATCAGTAATGCACGAAACCTCATAATCATCCTCGCTTTGTTAATCTCAAATTAAAATGTCTTGTCCCTACGGCCATCACTCATAACAGGCTATTGCTTGACATCTAATGGACAAGTTAGGCAATCGTATCGGGATCTACTCTACCAAAATTCGTCCCCAACATCCCTTTTAAGTTGGGAATTCTTTTGACCCGAAAATCTTTTATTATTGGTATGGCCAGGGAAAAGAGCAGGAATTTAGATGGAACCAACAAACAGACCAGCAACAACCGATCAGTCCCTTAACCCCTCTAACGGTTCTTTTCCAGCGTCTCTAGAAGAGATTGTTATTAGGGTCAAGACAGCATCCCAGCAATGTGAGGATGATCCTCATCAGTTACTTGAGTTACTGCGAACCCTTGAAAAGTTACATCAAGATATTCGGGTTAATTTATTTGAACCTTCTTTACCGAACACCCGTAACGATTTATATCATTTATTACTGGATATTGAAGAGACGGGAGGATGGCCTTATATTACGCGGATGAAACTTGAAGCTTTTTTACAAAATCTGGCTTCAGATATGAATATATCTGATGATAATGAATCAACTTCTTGATTTTTGAGATATAAGAAATAACAGTTGAATAACCCTACCGTATAGATTCGGTAGGAATTTTTTATTGGTTAAGAAGCGTAACAAAATCAACTGACTGGTTGATAGGAATTGATAAAATAACAAGTAAGGACTTATTAATATATTCAACCACATTTCAGGGTTTCTCTGTCTTAATTGGTAATACAAAGATAGAGAGAGGGAGGGAATATTATGCCTAATATACGCGGTCAGTTTAAGTTGTCTGAGAACGATGATCGTCCAGTTTTTATTGAAGTTGAAAGACCCAGAGCTTCTAATGTTACATTAGTTTCCTCTGATGGACTAACAGTTGCTCAAGGAAATATGTCTTTTGAAGATGCTTTAGATGGTGTGAAACCGGTGGTTTCAAAATTGTTTGAAAAGCTTCAAGACATGGCGAAACCAACCAGTGAAGTCGAAGTGAAGTTTGGATTAAAATTTACAGCCGATGCTGGAGCCATTTTTGCTAAGGTTGGTAGCGAAGTTAACTATGAAATCACCTTAAAATGGCAAAATAATCAAGCACAATAGATATTTTAAAATTAATTGTCAGGAGATAAAGAATCATGAATGCGACAGAGCCTATTAGCAATATTTTTAACACCACTCACTTACCATTAGTTCGTATTTATCGGGTTAATGCAGGGCAGATGTCGGGGATGGGTTTACTGTTTTCGGATAAACATATTTTGACCTGTTCCCATGTTGTTACTGGTATTTTAAATGAGGAAAATAAGATTGATGTAGACTTTCCTTATAGTCAATTTCAAGGAAAATTAACAGCCGAAAAAGTATGGTCAAATCCTGAAAATGGTATTGATGGATCAGTGGTTTATCTACACGATACTCAAAGAATTAATCAGGGTGAAGATATTGCTATTTTAGAAATCGAAAAACCAGACCAAATTCCAACAGAAATTAAACCATTTCAATTAATAGAAGTAATAGAAACCGAGGAAATTAAGAATAACGCTCTTGTCCGAATTAAAGGTTATCCTCAAGGTGAAGCACAAGATATAACTGTTCAGGGAAATATAGAGACATATACAGACAAAGGATGGATACAAATTAATGGGCAGTTTGGTCATCCTGGAGTTCAAGCAGGTTATAGTGGTTCTCCCGTTTGGAATCAAAGATTACAAACATTTATGGGAATAACGATTGCAATATTTGAACCAGATGAAAACAATGGTCAAGCTACCACCAGTTTTATGATTCCTAATTCTATTTTAAAAAAGGTTGTTCCTGGATACTTTCACTTATTTAATGGAAATGGTCAAGAAAATATCATTGGTCAATACTCAAATATTATTGACCAATTAAGAGGACCAGGGTTAGTGATTCCATTTATCGGGCCTCGAATTAATCTTGATTTTTATCGTGAACTTGAAGACAAACTCATTGATGAAGTTGGACAACGTATCTTAGGACAAAATGAATGGAATACTTTAAATGAAAAGCAGAAAAAAATGGCATTAATTGAACAATTAATTGGGATTCCTTGGCCAGAATGTCCTTATTTAATTCATGAAAGACCCGGAGATGATCGACAACAGTCTTCGTGTCCGGTTATTCATGGATTAGAAGGTAATGCTCAAGAGTTAAACTATGAACAAGATTTATCTGTGATTAAAAGAAATATCCGCTATTTATCTCTATATTTTAAGATGTGGTTAGACGCTTTTAATACAGATAATGACGAAAGAATTCGCAATTTTTATAGCCAGTTAACTCAACTTTTTCCAACAGATAATGATAATATTCCAACAAATAATGATAATAGTAGCAAATTTTATGAATTTTTAGCTCGATTTTCTAAATCTAGGAGAGATTGCCGAGTTCCTGATCTTCCTTTTAAGTTAATCATAACTAGCAATTTTGATGTTCAACTAACAAGAAAGTTTAATTATTATGAAGTTCCTTATGACTTAGTATTCTATGTGGCTGATGGCTCAGAAAAAGGGAAATTTAAACATAAATCTCCTGATTTTAATGAAATTCATCTTATTGAGACAGAGGAATATGATGAATTTAAAATTGGAGAACGTCCCATTATTCTTCAATTATATGGTAGATGGGATAAGAATTTAACTCATGAGTCAATCGATGTGTTTAAAAATAACTTTTTTGTTATTGATCAAATACAGTTTAACGGGTTATTGAATAGCCTAAAGAATCTTCCTAATCAAATACTAGAAATCATAAAAAATAATCATGTTTTATTTGTTGGTTGTAATTCCAATGATTATGAATTACAGATGATTATCCAGCAACTATATATGAGTAGACCATCAGCAAAGTCTTGGTTAATGACTCACAAGCAGCTAGGAAATTCTCGTAAATTAGCCGAAAGTATCTGGGATAATTTTAACACAGAAATAAAGCCAATTGGACAAACAATAGAAGAATTTTCTGAAACCCTAACAAATAAAATGATTCCAAATTAAAGAAACAATTATCAGGAGGACAATCATGGTTAATACAAGTGAAAAGCGGAAAAAAACAACAACCTCAGAAAATAACTTAATGAGGCAAGATAAGCCCCAAAGAACTTATTTTTTAGAGATGCCATATAAAGGATTAGAACCCTTTTCTGAAGAAGATTCAAAGATATTTTGTTGTAGAGAGCGAGATATTGAACGCATTATTACTAAACTAAAATTGTGGAAGTTCAATATTCTTTATGGAAAAAGTGGCGTTGGAAAAAGTTCGCTAGTTCATGCAGGAATCGTTCATAATCTCTTAAAAAAAGCAAAAGAAAATATTATTGATTATGGGTATCCTAAATTAGCAGTAGTTGTCTTTCCTTTAGAAGAAGAAAAATATCTTTCTCATCTTTCAGTGAAGCAAACTCTTGAAAAAGTAAAAGAAAAAATTGAAGAACAAATCAAAACACTTCAGCAGGAAATTTATGAACAAGAACATCTATTGTTAATTGAATGCTCTTTAGATTCACCAACTAATTCATTATCAGAAACCATACAAAAATGGAGCGAAAAAATACAGGGAACAATTTATTTTATTTTTGACCAATTTGAAGCTAATTTTTTTGAAGATGAAGGGATGGAAAATTCATTAACCCAAGAACTGATCCATGCAATTACTTCTTCTACTATTCCTTTACATTCTTTAGTCGTTATTCGTAAAGATTTTTTAGCTGATTTAGATTGTTTTAAAGGCAAAATTGATGAGCTTTTTGACCATCGCTTAGAACTAAAAACTCTTTCAAGAGAACAAGCAGAAAAGGCAATTACTGAACCTTTGGAAACTTATAATAAGAATACAAAGGAGACATCATTAGAAGCATTAAAAGTTGATGAAGATATCTCAGAACTTTGTAAAGCAATTTTTTGTGAAGGACAAGTAGGAGATGAAGAAAATGAACCCATTGAATTATTATTGTTACAGTTGGTTATGAAGTCTATTTGGGAAGAAGAAGTTAAGCAGTGTAATGAGCATAAAAAGTCTAAAATTTTTCTCAAAAAAGAAACTTTTGACAATTTGGGAAAAACTCAGGGAATTGCTGAAAAACATTTACGTAATTCTCTCAGTGAACTTGCAAAAATTGATGAATTAAAGACTTGTAAACAACTTGAATTCATTCTTGCTGTACTTTTTCAAGCTTTAGTCAGTGCTGCTGCACGTAAAATCCCTCGAACGATTGAAGAATTAGAACAACATCCTCTTATTGAAAATTTTTATAAAGACCATAATCTCCAGTCATTGACTCATGAGCAATTAGAACTGGTGTTAGATAAACTTGCTGAATTTCGCATTTTGCGAAAACTGCCTAAGAATCAATATGAAATTTTTCATGAAGTATTTTGTCAGGTGATCTTAGCATGGACAACTGAAAAACTTCAAGAATTAGAAAAAAGGAAAACCCAAAGAGAACTCAATCAGTATACTCTGATAGCACAAAACTTAGCCTTCCAAGCTTCTCAAAAACACCAAAATCGAGAATATGATCTAAGTTTAAGCTTAGCTTATGAATCCTATCATTTTTCTCAGAAAAATCCAGGTGGTCAAGGTAATGGAATTATTCATAGAGTGCTTCGAGAATTGTTAGAAAAACCTGATGTTTTTACGAGTGAACCTTTACTCCCTCCACACAATAAAGAGGTATCAGTGGTTGCTTTTAGTCCCAAAGGAAAATGGTTAGCGTCAGGAAGTTATGATTGCACAGTTCATATTTACAAGACGAATAATCTTGAACAGAAATTCTTGTCTTTAGATTGTTATTCTAGTCATTTTGAAGGGATTCATGCACTAGCTTTTGATGAGGAAGAGAAGAAGTTAGCAGTGGGAAGTCATTACGGAAATGTTTATCTAGCGGATTTAACTCAAGATAACCCCCCTCTTGATCGTTTGTATTCCCATGAAGATGATTATTTGTATTTCCATGAAGAAATTGAAAATGATCAAAAGAAAATAATCAATTCTATCGCTTTTAGTCCAGATGGGAAATATTTAGCTTCTGGTAGTACGGATCGAACAGTAGAAATTTTTGATCTAGAAAATTTGAGGGTCAAACACACTTTACGACATAAAGATTGGATTTGGTCAGTAGCCTTTAATCCTAAAAAATCCCAACAATTAGCAGTAGGCTGTCGTAATGGAACCGTTATTTTGTACGATTTACATCAACTGGATCAAGGCAAACCAAAGGCGCAAACTTTAAGTATCCATGTCGCACCAAATTGGTATAAACATAATGAAAATATCTTACGGGAAAGAGAAATTCTTTGTGTTGCTTTTTCACCAGATGGTCATACTTTAGCTGCAGGGGGTCGAGATACGATTATTCGACTATGGGATCTCGAACACCTTAGCCCTGATGATCAAGTCCCTAAAGTGTCGCGGAAATTAATTGGCCATCAAAATATGGTGCAATCCCTGTCCTTTAGTCCTGATGGTCTTATGCTGGCTTCAGGTAGTGACGATAAAAATATCAGAATTTGGTATTTATCTGAGGAAAAACCCTTATCTATGGTATTGAAAACCCAATCGGTTCTAGGAATCAGTTCCTTAGCTTTCAATCCCAATCCAAACAAACCAATGTTAGTATCGGGTAGTTGGGATAATTCTGAATCTCTAACTCAAAACCAGATATCATCATCTCAAGTACCTAATGTTTTATTGTGGCACTGGGAAAAAGAGAAGTTAACCTCTCTCAGAGAATTAAAAGGACACGAAGGAGTTGTCAAAGCCGTCGCTTTTAGTAAAAATGATCAATACTTAGTTTCCACTGGTTATGACAAAACCGTGAAGCGATGGACATGGAAAGATAATCTTCCTGGTGAGGAACAATGCAAGGATTTCTTACCAAAACCACCAAAAGAACAGAGAACCCTTGCTATTAACCAAGAAAACTCTCTAATTGCTGCTGCTGGTATAGATGGGATCGTCCGAGTATGGGATATCAATACCCCTGATCAACTCAAATATCCATTATCCGTTGAGGAACAAGAAGTACGTTCTTTAGCTTTTAGTCCAGATGGTCAATGGTTAGCTTCAGGAGGATCTCAAAAAGGGGCTAGATATTTAGTTCATTTATGGAAATATGTGGATCAGAATTTTATTTTTCAAGGAGATCAAAGTGAGAAAATTAGTAATACTCTCAGGTGTTTTGGGGAGAAAACAAACACAAACCCAACAGTGAGAAGCCTGAGTTTTAGTCCTAATAATCAATGGTTACTGACGGGAGGAGAAGATCAGACTCTTCATCTTTGGAATACGAATGATTATCATCAAAACATTCACTCTGAACCATTTTTGGGAGCGATTATTTGGATTGCTTTTAGTCCTGATGAAAAATGGATGGCCGCAGCAACAGAAAAGGAAAATATTCGTCTATGGCGTATTCGAGAGGGATCTCAACCCAAATTTGACCCTGACTTGTGGACTGAGTTGCGTGGTGGTTGTTTAGCTTTTAGTCCTAACAGTCAAATCCTTGCATCTGGGGGTCATAATGGCGTAATTTGTTTATGGGATCTCCAACAATTAAAAACACCACCTATTCTTCTTAAAGGTCATAAACATGGGATCAGAGGACTGTCTTTTAGTCATGATAGTCAGTATCTAGCCTCCGGTAGTGATGATCAAACGATTCGCATCTGGGTTGTAGAAACCTCTAAACTTGCTGAAATGGTGAAAGAACGACTACAAAAAGTACAACCACTTAATCCCGATCCTATCCTGACTCGAGAAGAATGGAAAAAGTTTGTTGGCAATGATGTTCCCTATCCTCATTAAAGATCAAATAACAAATAAATGAGTGATCACCCTTGGCATTCTGCTACTGATATTCAAAGAATCTTTAATCGCATTGCCCCTGTTTACGATGAATTCAACAACTGGTTAAGCTTCGGCCAGCATCGTATCTGGAAGCAAATGACGGTAAACTGGAGTGAACCGAAGCAAGGTTACATAGGATTAGATATATGCTGTGGTAGTGGTGATTTAAGCCAATTATTAGCCCGTAAAGTGGGAAAAAAAGGTAAAGTTATCGGTTTAGATTTTTCTCAGGAATTATTGGCGATCGCAGATCAACGAGCAAAAAATGATTATCCGACCTTACGGTTAGAATGGGTACAAGGAGATGCGTTAAACTTACCTTTTGAGGATAACACTTTTGATTGTGCCACGATGGGCTATGGACTGCGGAATGTCACAGATATCCCCCGTTGTTTGCAAGAAATACATCGTGTTTTGAAACCCAAAGCTAAAATGGCTATTCTGGACTTTCATCGTCCTTCTCAGCCTTGGCAACAAACCTTCCAAAAATGGTATCTTGATAAGTTAGTGGTTCCCTTAGCTCAATATTATGGGTTAAAAGACGAATACGCTTATATCATGCCCAGTTTAGAGAGATTTCCCATCGGAACAGAACAAGTGAAGTTAGCTCAAAAAGTGGGGTTTAACTCTGTTGTCCATTATCCCATTACTGGGGGAATGATGGGGGTTTTAGTCGGAACAAAAACAGTGAACGATGAACAGAATTAAGAAGATAGAATACAGAATACAAAACGTTCAATTGATTCTAAATTCTAAATTTTTAACTCGTTGATAATTGATGATGACTTTTTTAGATATTTCTTCTCTTAATTTATCTCTAATTTCTACCATTATTATTCCGCCCATAGCGGGAGCAATTATTGGTTATTTTACCAACGATATTGCTATTAATATGTTATTTCGCCCCTATAAAGCGATTTACATCGGCAAACGTCGTTTACCCTTTACTCCAGGATTAATTCCCCGTAATCAAGAACGACTGGCACAAAAAGTTTCTGATACCATTATGGGGTCATTATTAACCCCAGAAGAATTACAAAAATTAGCCAAACGTCTATTAAAAACTGAACGAGTACAAGCAGCAATTTTATGGTTATTAAACCTTGCTATTAAACAAGTTAAAGCCGATAAGCAACAGAAAACTGCTAAAATTTTATCAGGAATTTTAGAAGATTTATTTAGTGAATCTTTACCCCGTCTCTTAAAAGCTTTAGCGCGTCGCCAAGATTTTTTAGAGGGTCAAATTAATCAAATTTTTGATAAAATTCTCTTGGATTTTAAGCTAACAGATACTCAAGCTAGACAGTTTGCTGATTGGTTATTAGAAGGGGTTTTACCTCCTGATATTATAAGACAAACCTTAGTGGATTTTTTAACAGAAAGAAATATTCAAGTCATTGATGAAGGAGTGAGAGAAAAAACCAGTGGAACTTATTGGGTAGTAGCTAATTTATTCGGGGTACGTAATACTTTGTTACGGCTCAGAAGTTTTTGTCTAGAAGAAAAAGAAGTGGCTAACACGAGATTAAAAGAAATTTTGTTATCTTTAGAAGTTCGCAGTCGTTTAAGAGAATGGTTGAAGAGTCTTTCTTTACAAAATTTACCAGTTTCTACGGTTCGACAACTTCGTAAAACAACCCGTGAAACAGTACAAGTTTATGTTCAACAAAGCGGGACTCAATTTATTCAAGATTTTGGGAAAACTGTTGATTGGGAGCAATTGTCTATTTTAATTATTAATCGACTGCAAAATTCACCAGCTTTAACGACTTCTTTAGAAACAATTAGTGAAGAATTAGCGTTAATTCTAGAAAGATATTTAGAAGAAGATTTAGAAAAAATTGTGGCTCAAGCTATTCCTATTTTATCCATTGATCAAGTTATTATTGATCGGGTCAATGCCACTTCTCCCCAAAACTTAGAAATGGCAGTTCAAGGTATTGTTAAAAGTGAATTGCAAGCCATTGTTAATTTAGGAGGAATTTTAGGGTTTTTAGTAGGAGTATTTCAAACTTTCTTATTCTTACTGAGATAATTTTCATACATTACAAAATGTTAAACAAAGCAAAATTTTTAATTCTCTGATTCAAAAGTTTGACGTATTCTTGTTTTGGAGGATCAGGTTTGCAGTTCCTAAAGTCAAAATGTATAGTCTAAAGTCAATATATATTCTTGAAATCATTTGTTATTAGCTATAATTATCTGGTCTTTTCCATTTCCCAGACTAAACAAACTAATATATTCCAATTGAAAACTGTTATGAGCGGTTCAAATATTGTTACACTTAGTAAAGAATCAAAAAATGTTAACTATCTATATAAACTTATGGATCGCGTTGGGGTCTTATTACTAAATTTAGGGGGTCCAGAACAATTACAAGATGTTCGCCCTTTCCTGTTTAATCTATTTTCTGATCCAGAAATTATTCGGCTACCTTTTCCTTGGCTACAAAAACCCTTAGCTTGGTTCATCTCTACTGCTAGAACCAATACCTCCCAAGAAAATTATCGTCAAATTGGAGGGGGTTCCCCCCTCAGAAAGATTACAGAAGCTCAAGGGGAAGCCCTTGAACAGCAATTGGCCCAAGCCGGCCAAGAGGCTAATATTTATATCGGAATGCGTTATTGGTATCCCTTCACCGAAGAAGCCATTGCCCGCATCAAACGCGATCGCCTTCGCAAATTAGTGATTCTTCCGCTTTATCCTCAATTCTCCATTAGTACCAGTGGTTCTAGTTTTCGGGTTCTCGAAGAAATGTGGGAAGCCGACCCCATGTTACGACAGATTGAATATACGTTAATCCCTTCTTGGTACGATCATCCTAAGTATTTACAAGCGATGGCCGATCTCATTGCCCAAGAATTAGATAAATGTCCTAACCCTGATCGGATTCATATCTTTTTCAGCGCCCACGGCGTTCCCCAAAGCTACGTCGAAGAAGCTGGTGATCCCTATCAAGCAGAAATTGAAGCTTGTACCCGTTTGATCATGAAAACCCTGAATCGTTCCAATGCTCATACCCTAGCCTATCAAAGTCGAGTGGGTCCGGTGGAATGGTTAAAACCCTACACAGAGGAAGCATTACAAGAACTGGGGGAACAAGGAGTCAAAGACTTATTAGTGGTTCCTATTAGTTTTGTCTCGGAACACATTGAAACCCTACAAGAAATTGATATCGAATACCGTGAAGTAGCTGAAGAAGCGGGGATTACCCATTTTCTAAGGGTTCCGGCCTTAAATACCCATCCCCTCTTTATTGATGCGTTAGCAGACTTAGTGACCCATTCCCTACAAGAACCCCCTGTCACCTTTGACTGTGTGACCCATCCCAAGAAAAACATGAAAATGTATCCTCAAGAACGTTGGCAATGGGGGATGACCACTGCTGCTGAGGTTTGGAATGGACGATTAGCAATGGTGGGATTTTTAGGGTTGCTGATCGAGTTAATCACAGGTCATGGTCCGTTACACTATGTAGGTTTATTATAACTGTGGTTTCAACCAGCTTAAGAGAGTTTGGCTTAACTGGGGATCATCAGGAGAAAAAACAGGTAACCCGAATGATTCCTGTGTAGTAATGACGGCAATAATGCCGTTAAACTTAGCCAAACTCTTTAAAAGATGGGAAGATAAGCTAGAATCAGCCTCATCATAAAATAGTAAAATCAAAGGGTTTTTAGAAGATTGTTTCTGTAATAAATGCCAATAAAGACGAAGTTTAGAGAGGGTTTCTGGTAACCCATGCTCGAATACTGAACAGTCTTGTTCTAGCATTTGATCGTAGATATCGATAGCAGGATTATCCGGATCGATAAAGCGACGACTCTCAATCCAAATGATTTTAGGAAACTCTAACTCAGCATTATCTTTTAGTTCTTGTTGTAACTTCTCAAAAGGGGTGAGGGTTGTTGTTGTCTCAGGTTTAGGGTTGGGAGAAGAAAAAGAAACTTTCTTCGGTAAACTGCGTTGATGCCAAGCTTCCCTAAAGGTTTGATAAGATAAATGTTGGGCGCAGTGCCAGATCACGTGATAACAGGGGGACTGTTCTGGTGATGATTCCTCAAGACAATGATCCCGTAATTGACTCACAACTTGGGGCATTTGTTTTTCTGGCAAAATATTAATTAATCCGTCCGCAATTTGTTTCCCTAAGTCTTTATCTTTAATGGTTGGTAAAACTTTGAGAAAAGCCGCGATCGCCCCTTTATGGCCGATAGCAATTTTACTTAAACTTTTAGCTGCACAACGAAGACTTTCTAGGTGTGAACTGGTTTCTAAGAGTCGGATCAAGGTAGCGATCGCTGCGGGATTTCCTTGACCAATTTCTCCTAAACTTTCGGCAGCTAAACTACGAATATCGGGATCATCAGTGGATTGAATCAGATTAACTAAAACCATTAATGCTTCTAAATTTCCTGGATCAATCTTACCTAAACTAACCGCAACTTGACGTAAAACAAACTCATCTCTTGATATTTGTAAACTTTTAGTTAAAGCATTAATAGATTTAGGATTTCCTGGGTCAATTTTGCCTAAATTTTCTGCAATTTCTCGATAGGTTTCTTCATCTTCTACTTGTTCCATTAATTGCATGGAAACTTTCACAATTTTTGGATTACTCGGATCAATTTTCCTTAAACTATCTAAGGCTTCTTTCCGAATTAATAAGGGTTCATCTGGCTCAATCAATTTCTCTAAAATTGTGATCGCTTTTTCATTGCCTAAGCCAATTTTACCTAAACTACTAATAGTAATCCAACGAAGATACATATCTTGATTTTCTTCCAGCAAAGAGACTAAAGCCGCGATCGCTTGAAGATTGCCTGGACACACTTCTCCTAAACTATAAACCACTTCTTGACGAAGACTTTGGGTGGTTGCTGTTTCCATTAATTTAATTAAACCAGCGATCGCAGTAGGATTCCCTGGATCAATTGTTTCTAAGCTTTCTGCTGCTTGTCGTCTTGTGGTTTCGTCCTTTGTTGTCCGAATTAATTGCACTAAAACGGCAATAGCTGTTGCATTTCCCTGACCCACATTTTCTAAACATTGAAAGGTTCGTCGTCTTACATTAGGAGTCGGTTGATTATGTAATAAACGAACTAAAGCTTTAACCCCTTGTCCTTGTCCTTGAGCAATTTTTTCTAAGGCAACAAAGGCTTTTTGATAGTCTTGTTCATTGGTAGCTGTTTCTAACCCTTCTACAATTAAACTAATCGCTGTAGGATTCCCTGGGTCAATGGTTCCTAAAGTTTCGGCTAGTTGCCAGCGAAGGGTGGGATTTTCAGCGTTGTCCAGACCTTGAGTTAACGCAGCAATAACTTCTCTGTTTCCTTTAGCCAATCGTTCTACAAAGTCTAATCCTTGTGGTTGCTGTGATTGTTCTAAGCTATTGTTAATCAGCTTAATTAAATGGGTCATCACCAAAGGTCGATAAACATAATTAATTGTTTCTTTAGCTGCTAATCGACGTAAGTCTGAAGACTCTTGGTCTGCCAATGCCCAAATAAACAATTGGTCTATAATCCCTTCTCTTATAGAACAATCCTGAAATTCCGACAATGCCATAGCTGCAGTTAAGTAAGCTCTAAACCCATAAAAATTTTCTTGATCACATTCATCTTCAAAATTAACTAAGGCTTGGATGAGTGCTTCTTTGTCTTCTGAAGCAATTTCTTCTCTTCCTACCCAAAACAACAAAATTTGCTGCCATTGGTCACTAAACATCCTTAAAGTGTTTGTTCCTGTAGCGAAAAAGTATTGCCAATTGTCAATGGCTAAAGCCGCAAAATAATCTTCAAAGGTTTGATCCTGAAATCGATATTGATGCTGTTTCTCTTGTTGAGTTACTATGCCTACCGGTCTTAACCAATGGAGTTGTAGACTTGGGGAAAGTAAAGATTGATTATTGGCAATCATCCCTTGAGAAATGGGGACAGAAGATTCTGCTGTTTGTCGATGATGGAAAGCTAATGTGGTCAAAAATTGATTTAATCGTGGTTGTTCTGTCGGGGGAATATGGCTGTTTTCTAGTTGCCATTGATAAAATTCATTGACTAAATGGTGATATAAGGTTGCTGCAGTTTGGGGGACAGTTTGAGTATTTTTCTGCCAAAAACGACAGAATAGGGATAATCGCAAAGGATTCTTTAGCCATTTTTGAAGATGTTGATTCTGGGGTTGGGTTAATAGACTTGATAATTGTTCTCCTAAACTACTTTTATTTTCTAGCTTTTCTTTTTGAGATGAATAGGGATGCAACCATTGTTGAACAAATTGTTGGATTTGAGTTTGGCCTGAGAGGGATTTTGTTTGATAGATATCAAATTGAGCTAACGCTTGCGGTTGCGTTTTCCAGGTCACAGTTTGGCAGCTTAAAATGAGATGGGAATGGCCTAAGTCTATTTGTTGTTGTGTGAATAAGGGCAGAGGAGAGATACTCCCATTACTGATAGATTTAGAGAATAAGTAATCAATGCCATCCCCTAATAGCCAAATTTTCCCACTCTTTAATAATGCTTCAAACGATGCTTGCCAAAATTCTTGAGACAGTGTCTGCTTTGTCTCATAGTGTTTAGAACATTTAGTTAACCATTGATGGGTTAAGTAATTTTTTAGCGTCAGAGTTGTCAGTTGTTCAGGGGATATCCAAATAGGGATATACTCTGTTTTGTCTAGCATCCAATGAGCTAATGTTTGTAAGCAAAGACTTTTTCCTGTTCCTGATTCCCCAATAATGGCAATGTTACGTCTGTATTGCTGTTCTGGGTCTATATCACAGATTTGTTTAAATAATGAGTCTGCTTGATAGTTATTAAGATTAAATCCCTGAGATTTAAAGAATTTAACTGAGGATGACTTAATTTGAACGTATTTTGAAGAGGGGTTGCTAGGATTAGCACTTTGAATATAGTCCAAACGAATCAATAAGTCTTTCCCATCTTTTCCTTGGTCATCAGGTTGGGTACTCATGGGATTAATGGGCAAAGAATATTTCAGCATAATGCGACCGACTTTATTCCAGTCAATGCTGAAAGGGGAGGATTTTTTTTCAGTAGCGGGTAAGTTAGTTTGGGACATTATTGTCGCCTATTTTTACTACAATTTTACTGTCTTCTGCGAGTTTTCGATATAGTCAAAATAATCTTTTGTCCTGTTTCTACTCAACGCTTAAATATATTTTCTTTTATTAAGAACTGTTAACAGGATTAAAATACTGTTTTTCTGTTGTCTTACTGCTTTTTAAGCAGCCACTGCTTGAGGCAAGTATTGCAAAATGGTTTCTACGATTTCTTGTCTATTGATGGGTGTACGGACTAAGCCAGAACATCCCACAATTTTATTTTGCCAACGTTCAAATAGTCCTTCTTTTTCCACTAAGGCTAAAACTGGTGAGCTTTCCAAGGTTTTATGATTACGGAGTTGACGACAAATCTGCAAACTATTTATCCCTGGCATTTCTAAATCGATAAAAATCAAATCAGGTTTATGAAAAATACATAAGGGAATCACTTTACTACTATCATTAATTCCCAAAAATTGATAACCTTCCTGTGTCACAATATCATTCATTAACTGACATATTCGAGGGTTACCATTGACACAAGCAATCAATTTTTTCGGAGTAGGAGTTAGAGATTTTTTTTGAGGTACAGCTAAGGGTTGAGGTAAATCTGAAATCTCAGCTAAATCTATCAATCCCAATTGAATATATAATGCTAAGGATGAGGTTAACCGTAATAAATCTTGGTTCATATGAACGGATAAATCTCGTAAACTACGGTTTCCATCCACATACTGGGTTAACACTTCATAGGTTTGGGGTGACGTTCGTTTCTTTAATTGTTCTAAACTTTTAATCACCGGTGCTTCATTGGGAGAATGATTACCTAAAGTAGAACGATGCCAATTTTGCCAAGATTTCCAGGTAGCCACAATACTTTGTTGGGCATCAAACAACAGAGGAGGGGAGGAAAACCGATCATCACTATAAAAATAGCAAGTCACTTGCCGACTTTGCATCAGATCAAACAAAACTTCGATAACCATACTCGCAATAATTTCTAATAATTGGTTACGGTTAATTTTCTGTTGTTTAAACCAACGACACAATACATCATAATCCCAACTAATGGGGTGATTTTGACGAAGAGAGGCAGCAATATCTTTTTGAATACTAATAGATTGAAACCCGACGGCTTTAATTTTTGGGCAATTTTGTAAAACGGTTCTTCTCCATCGTCTTACATAATGGGTTCCCCCGGTTACGTAAATAATTCTGCCTAAATACCAATAAATATTAATGTCTTGTCCTTGGGAAGTTCTGCAAGTAATCTTACCACTAAATTGATTATTTTTTAGTTCTTGAAATAAGGTTGCCTGTTGGGTAGTGGCAAAATTGTGGAAGCAAACAGGGGGTGGATCAGAAATTCCCTGTGTCATGGACAAGGTGGTTAAAGGAGATGGGGTTTTGATTGTTTCCTGATTAACATAAGCCATTGACACAAGCCCTTTAATTGATTTATCTGACTGACTTAATGCTATTTTGTCACAATTTTTTTCCTGGTTGCGTGATTGTGATCACATCTTCATCACGGATAATAGAAAATGGGTCAATAATCACGAAATTAACACCCTACTGATTAACGCATAGGGTGCCAGTTTTATCCTTTTTTGTTATTCATTAACATAACTCTTTACTCATATTGCTTTTCAGCACTTCTAATCCTTTTTTAACCCGACGAGAAACGGTTACAACACTGATTCCTAATTGTTCGGCTGTTTCTCTTTGGGTTAAGTCTTTGAGGAAAACAAATTCAAGAATATTTCTAGTTTTTTCTTCTAATTGTTCTAAGGCTTGTTGGAGACGAATTTGATCTTCTTGTGCTAGTTGAAAACTACGATAATTTGCATCAGGAACCAAATCTCCTAAACTGGTTTGTCCTTCTCCGTTGTTACTGACTTTAACATCTAAACTAACGGGTTCTCTATTTTGAAACGCAAGTTTGATGTCTTGCCATTCTTTTAAGGAAATTTCTAAGACTTGAGCAATTTCTGAATCCGTTGGTTGACGGTTAAATTTTTCTCTAAATTCTTGGCGCACATTCATGGATTGTCTTCCCAATTCTAGCCAACGTCTGGGAATACGAACGGTATATTTTTTGTCCCGCAAATAATGTTGAATTTCTCCTCGAATATAAGGAATGGCAAAAGAACTGAAGGCGTGGCCTTTTTCGATACTAAATCGTTCAATAGCACGAATTAACCCTAAACTGCCGACTTGAACTAAATCTTCATAGCTTTCGGGACATTGATGAACCCAGTGATGTGCTTCTTTGCGGACTAAACCAAAATTTAATTCTAAAATTTTATTTCTGAGTTTAGTTTTTTGTGTTTTTTGATACTCTTGAAACAACTTAAGGGTTTCGAGTTTGACATTTTCTTTGGCAGGGGTATACATAGCAAATATGCACCGTTTTACTGTTGTTGGCAACCAATTGACTATCCTTAGCCTAAAATGAAGAGTGGGTTACTCACAACGGGATTTATACTATGATTTAAAAGCCTATATAACTGAATCATACTGAATTATACGGAGGAAAATAGGGAAATACTTAAAGAGATATTAAGTGAGCAATTATTTTGTAAAGTTGTTAAAGTTTCTTCTTAACTCAATCTCGCTTCTGCTCTAGCTTTTCAGATTATTAAGTTCTTTTATTATAAGAGCTTAACTTAGGGATAATAAATGGTACTGAACTCCTGTGTCAAAGATTCTCACTCCCCCTCCTTCGGCAACGGTTTGTCTTAAGGCGGTAGCATGACTCACGGTAACGCCAGCCAAGTAATTGATGCCAAAGTCCGCAAACTCGGCTAACCAGGGAAGGGTCGGACCCATCAATACCACTGTAGCATCTCTGGACAATTCTACCAGACGAGGAAAGGTTTTGTTAGGGATGGAGGTAGCGGTTAAAAATACCCAGTCTGACTCAGGCAGTAAGTATTCTGAGGCGGTTGCGGGAAAGTCTCTAGGGGTGGGGTTGAGTTCGATGACGTTGATATTCATCTCTTGTTCGTACTGTTTTAGCCCTGGATAGCGGCCAATGACGGAGACTTGTTTGCCTTGAAGTTGGGGGAGAAAATACTCAAATACCGATAAGTTAGCTGATGTGGCTACAGGAAGGGCTTCTGCTTGTTCTAGGAGAGGTGAGTTAGGATTAATAACAGCGTTGATTGCGGCCATGGCTACAGTGGCTTGATAGGGGTTCCATGAACGCAACCATGAGGATAATGTTTGCACGGGTTGATTGACTAGGGTTCCTGACCAAGATAGGGTACGGGTAGGAATCGCTGGACTCATACATAAGCCTATTCCTTCTGCTTTACAGAGTGTCCAGGTTAAACCGATAATAATTTCTTCAACCGGAGTATTGATTTGACCGTAATCTATCAATAAGTCGTAAATTTCTTTGGGGTTAATCATGTTTATGATTGTGTTCAAAGGATTATACTAATAATAATACCTGCTAATAAAACAAAACCCAAAATGACATTTTGGCTGAATACTTGACCATAGGTTTCTTGGGGAATTTCAGGAGAACTTAGACGAATATATTGTATCATCCAACCCACTAAGGCAATTACCCAGGTTATCCAAAATCCTAAATTAAGGTGCATAACAATCCCTAAATATGCCCATAATCCTGTAGTAATGGCAAAGAATATTCCGACTGCTTCTCCTGCATATTTCCCGAAGAATAAAGCACTGGAATTAACCCCAATTTTTTGATCATCTTCTCGATCAGACATGGCATAAACGGTATCAAACCCTAAGGTCCAAAAGATAGTTATTCCCCATAATACCCAAGTATAATTTTCTAATGTTCCTGTCACTGCAGTCCAACTAATTAAGACGGCAAAACCCCAAGCTAAAGATAACACTAATTGAGGGATAGGAAAGACTCGTTTTGCTAAAGGATAACAGACAATTAAAGGGACAGCAGCAACACATAACAAGAAGCTCAATTTGTTAAGATAAAATGCTAAAATAGCAGCACAAACAAGGGCAATAACAGCGATAATAATACCCACTTTAATCGATAGCGATCGCTCAGCCAGGGGACGTTTTTTGGTTCTTTCCACTTGTGGATCAATATCTCTATCCCAGAGATCATTAATAACACATCCAGCCGCGCTGGTAGCTAAAGTTCCTAATATAATAACTCCGATTAAAGGTAGAGGAGGAATTCCCCTTGCTGCTAAAAAAATCGCCCATAATGCAGGGATCATCAAAATTAATCTGCCTGCGGGTTTATCCCATCGTAATAAGCGAATAATGGTTAACCAAGTGGGTTCTTTTTGAGTTGGGGATTGAGTAATCATTGTTGTATATTATCTTGGTATTTTACTATATAAAATAATTAATTATTAAATCTAATACTGAAGGTGACCTCAAACATTTTAGAAATGAATTCGATTAACGATATACTTCAAAAGCTTTCATCAGAGTCGCTCCAGGATTATCGATACAATAATCAGTAATTTTATCGGTGGCTTCTCGTAAAGCAATTCGATCAATAACCACTTGATTATTTTTTGCTGTCATGAATCCATGAAAAAATACTAAGGTCAATTCTTTATCTTTTCCTGGCATTTTTAGCAATTCTCGACAGCTAATTTTATTTAATTCTACTGGTGTATTTTCTTGTGTATCCTGAGCAAAACTTGATAAATTTAATGTTGGATTAACAATAGTTGCTAAGAAGACTATTCCTAATAGTTTATAAATTGATTTCATGGGAACTCCTCATTGTTTATGGTTGAAATTAATGGTTATCTTAACGGTGCGCCTTCCATACAATCATTAAAGGCTTGTCGATATAGGCTATCATGATCAGAGGCACGACGGGAACTACCACCAATAATGCCCACAACGGAGCCTATGGCTGCTCCTGTACCAGCACCACGTCCTCCATCTATAATAGCCCCGATAGCTGCTCCACCGGCTGCTCCTCTTGCTCCTCCGCGAAAGAAACCGCTCTTGGCGTAGCGATCAGCATAATCTCTAGCGTAACCTTCACAATAAGATTGGGAACGAGATGAATATTGAGCTAGGATAGTATTAGTTGATAGTAAGAAAATATCAGCCACTAAAATTGTGCTAATTGTTAGTAGATTTCTCCATGATCTAGCCATTATCTAGGTGAGGTTTAAATAGGTGATTTTGTTCTTTATCATTATAATCCATATAATTGCTCAAAGGCAACTTTTTTTATCATAGTTGATTAATGGCTCCTTGGGGAATTTGTTTTGCCAAACCTTGAACAATATTTTTGGCTGCTTCTAAGGCGATATCACGGCGAACTTCGTTAACGGCTGAACCTAAATGGGGGGTAAAAAAGGTATGATTAGTATCAGTTAATAAGCCTTGATTGATGGTTTGAGGACGGTTAGCGATCGCCCAATCTTCCATTTCAAAAACATCAGCAGCATAGCCAGCTAAATGGCCGGATTTAATAGCAGTAGCCACCGCCTTTTCATCTACCACTGAACCCCGACAAGGATTAATCAAAAAACCGTTAGGTTTCATGAGCTTTATCGTATTTTCATTAATTAAATGATAAGTATCAGCAACTAAGGGAACCATTAAGACAACATAATCACTTTTTTTCAATAAGTCTTCTAGGGTTGTTCTTGATATTTTCCAGTCTTTTTCTTGTTGAGGAGTTAAGGGTATGATATCAGTATATAACAAGTCCATTTCAAAGCCTACTAATCTTTTAACTAAGGCTTTTCCCAATTTTCCCATACCGATAATTCCTAAGGTTTTATTTAATAATCCTGTGCTATACAGTTGGGGCTTCCAGCCTTGAAAATTTCCAGATCGAATTAAGCGATCGCCTTCCAACATTCTACGAGCTAAGATGAGAAGTAAACCGATGGTTAATTCTGCTGTAGGTGCAGCTAATAAATCAGGAACGATAGTAAACCAAATATTATGTTTTGTACAAGCTTCTACATCAAAATTATCATAACCTCTTAAGGCTCCTGAAATCACCTTTAATTTGGGACAAGCTTCTAAAAATTGTTCATCAATATGATCAGGCATAAATACCATTAAGCCTTGAGCATCTTTGCTTCTCTTTATAACTTGTTGACGGCTTAAGGTTTCTTGAGTTTGATTAGAAATAACTTCACAATATGGGTTTAAATAATCAATGACTTCGGGATGAACCCAATGAGTAATAACGACTTTAGGTTTTTGATTCATCTTATGTAGTTTAAATTATTTTTTTTCTTAAATAGTTACCTAAACTATCTACCAATGTTACCATAACCAGGACAACTAATAAAAGGGCTGAAACTTCTTGATATTTGAGTAAACGTAAGGCTCCAATAATTTCAAATCCGATGCCACCAGCACCTACTGCACCCAATACCAAAGAAGCCCGAAAATTGTACTCCCAACGATAAAATGTAACGTCCGCTATCTGAGGTAAAACTTGAGGTAAAATGCTATGAAAGATAATTTGTAATCGGTTTGCACCGACGGCTTTGGCTGCTTCTATAGGAGCATTGTCTGTATGTTCTATGGACTCAGCAAAAAATTTTCCTACCATACCTACTGAGTGAAATCCTAATGCTAATACCCCAGGAAGTGCGCCGAAACCAACAGCAGCAACAAAGATAATTCCTAATAGTAGTTCTGGAATGGCTCTGGCTATATTTAAAATAGTTCTTGATAGAAAATAAAGACAAGGATGGGGAGTTGTATTCTGTGCTGCGCCTAAAGCAATGGGAAAAGAAAAAATGACAGCCATTCCTGTGCCTGCAATACTCATAGCTAAGGTGTCAATTAATGGTTTGATCCAATCAGAAATACGGGTAAAATCTGGAGGTAGCATTTCTGCAATCATTTCAATCAGGTCAGGAATTCCTTCAGATAACCGTTTTCCGTCTAATAAGCCAACAACTACAAAACTTATAATAATAATGATAAGTAGTATTAATACTTTACTTATAAACCGATACCATAGGCATTTTTGCTGATTTAGTAAGCTCTCGTATTTGTCTTGATTAACTATCATTAGCATTTATTTGTAACTCAATAATAATTAATGATAGGGAGAAAAGTTTGAGACTTTATCAGGGGTCATTTTATTGTATTGCTATTACATCAAATGACATTTTTTTTAATAACTTTTTTCCCATATCTATAATTTATCTTACGGATAATAAAGTGATTATGTCAATTAAGTTTAGCAAAATCAAGCTCAAGAAGTTTACCTAAATCTCGAACAACATTATAGTCTTGATCTTCAACTGATTTAAACCCTTCAGCTTTAAAAGGCTCTAAAATTGTTTCATCTTGTAATTCTAAAAAAGCTTGCTTGATTTGTTGTTTTAATTGGGGATCTAAATCTGAGCGCATTGTCCAAGGATATTGGGGATAGGGTTTAGATTCTTCGATTAAAATTACCTTATTTTTATCAATTGTTCCCTTTTCTATTAAAGCAGTATAAATCGGTTTACTTAACCCTCCTGCTTGGGCTTTTCCATTGGCGACAGCCACAGCTACTGCATCATGAGAACCGACAAAGACTTCTTGATAATTTTCCTCTGGTTTAAGACCTTTTTCTATTAACATAGACTTAGGAATTAAATGACTAGACGTAGAAGCTTGATCTCCATAAGCCATCGTTTTTCCTTCTATTTTTTCATAAGAATCAATGCCTGATTCTGCATTACCAATAACGACAGCTTTGTAGGTTGTTTCTCCATCTTTTTCTAAAGCTGCAAAGGCTTCTATATTACTTTTGGTTTTAGCTAAAACATAGGATAATGGACCAAAATAAGCTAAGTCTAATCTGCTGTTACTGGCTGCTTCTATCATGGAAGAATAGTCGGTACTGACGAATAACTCAATATCTTTATTTAACTGTTCTTCTAAATAGTTTTCTAACCCTTTATTATTTTGAATAACGGTAGAAGCTGACTCATCGGGTAATAACGCAACGACTAATTTTTCTGGGTTAGCTTTAGAATCTGCTTTTGTATTTTCTGGATTGGTATTCGCTGTTTGATTATTAGATGTACTACAACCAATCAAGGTTAATAAGGTAAAGGAAACAACAGTGGTTAAGGGGTTTTTGGTGAGAAAGTTGATCATACTTTTTGTGATCGAAATAGTTTTACTGTTGATTATAAAGAATTTATTGAAAAAATCAAGTTTTTCAGCATTTTTTATGGTGTTATCTAGATAACGATTATACTGTTTTCATGGACGGGGAATGTTGATAAATTCTTTCTAATTGTTCTGTCTGTAGATTTGAAGGATGACTATCAAAGAGAATGCTTCCATTGGCTAAACCAATAATGCGATCGCCATAATCTAAAGCTAAGTCAACTTGATGTAAACTAACTACAGCACCAAGACCGTCTTCTTGACAAATCTTTTTGAGATTAGCTAATATTTTGTGAGAACTACCAGGGTCTAAGCTGGCTACTGGTTCATCTGCTAAGAGAAATCTAGGTTGTTGAGCCAAAGCCCTTGCAATTCCTACCCGTTGTTGTTGTCCTCCACTGAGTTGTTTAACAGGAGTTAAAGCTTTATTTAGTAGGCCAACTCTGTCTAAAGCCTCTAGGGCAATAATCTGATCCTTTTTGGGTAAAGGTAAAAAGCTTCTAAGGGTTGAATGATAGGCTAAACGACCAATCAAAACATTTTTAAGCGCAGTTTGTCGAGGAATTAATTGATGTTGTTGAAAAATCATTCCTGTTTTTTGGCGATGTCTTCTCAAAATTTTAGGATCATTTAAAGTACCTAATCCTTCAACCCTGACTTGACCTTTAGTGGGAATAGTAAGAAAATTAAGACAACGTAAAAGAGTTGATTTGCCTGCACCAGAAGAGCCTAAAAGTACCGTAAATTCTCCCGACAAAAATTGAAGAGAAACATCCTGCAATGCTACGGTTCGATCTTTATAGGTAACCCCGATATTTTCTAGAAAAATCATAATTTTCTTTTATTAAAATTCCAACAATATATTCATCTATATTAAAGTCTATCGTAACAATGCCCTGTTTTTGTTGTTATCAGTATTTTTTCTATCATAGATATTACTTATTAAAATGGGTAAGTTTTCGAGTTTACATCTCTATCAACCAAGATTAACATTGAGACTAAGCTGTTGTTGTAACCTATTCCATTTAATTTGGATTGTATTGAAATTTATTAATGAGTTGTCACTTAGATAATTTCTATACTCCATAATCATTATCTAAAAATAAGAGGTAAAAATGTATAGAAGCGAACCCCCATCCATGTTTAATACTGTAGAAGGTTATGAAAACTTTGTCAGTCAATTATTAGAAAAAGATAAAGGCGTACAAGTTGATCCCATTCTGGAATGGGAAGATGCGATGAAAGATGAGCATCTGTTCGGGGAACAATTGACAACCATTTAATCTTAATTTGTTGGAAAAGTTTGAGCAGTATCATCAACTCAGGGTAATCAAGAATTCCTATTGTCCTGAGTGTTTTTTCGTGTCAAAATAGAGTTAAGATAGATGTGTGATGCTTAACTAACCTGCTGATGAAAAGTTTATGGAATGACCAAGACGCAGCTAAATATAAAACAGATTTAGCCCTGAGAGTTTATACGTCTAGATTATTGGGACAAAACCCGTCTTTAGTGTTGCATGGTGGTGGCAATACATCGGTAAAAATACGTCAAGATAATATTGTTGGTGAAACCGAAGACATACTCTACGTTAAAGGTAGTGGTTGGGACTTAGCTACCATCGAAGAAGGAGGGTTTTCTGGGGTAAGAATGCCTCATTTGCTCAAATTAGCCCAACTGAGTAGCTTATCAGACTCCCAGATGGTGAATGAGTTGAAAACTCAGATGATTCGCTCCAATGCTCCCTCACCGTCTGTAGAAACCATTCTTCATGCTATTCTACCCTATAAATACGTGGATCATACCCACGCTGATGCGGTGGTTACCATTACCAATACAGCAGCAGGAAGACAGCGCATCGAAGAGATATACGGCGATCGCGTGGTTATCATTCCCTACATTATGCCAGGTTTTGATCTAGCTCGTCTCTGCGCCCAAGAATTCGAGAAACAAAAAGGGGATAATACTGTTGGTATGGTGTTGATGAATCATGGTATTTTTTCCTTTGGCGAAACGGCTAAAGAATCTTATCAACGGATGATTGAGTTAGTTACCGAAGCAGAAGATTATCTCAAACAGCATCAAGCTTGGAATATTCCCCAAAAGGTGGTAAATGTCCCCGAAACATCCTTAAATCATAGGTTAGCCCAACTGCGTCAGCAAGTCTCTATTGCTGCTGGTTTTCCCGTTATTCTCTCCCTGCAACAAACAGAGAAAACCCTAAGTTTTGCCCAACGAGAAGATATTGCTACAATTTCTCAACAGGGACCGGCCACCCCTGATCACGTAATTAGGACGAAAAGAACCCCATTAATCGGTGAAGACGTACAGGGATATCTAAAAGCCTACGAAACCTATTTTAAAAGCCATTTAGCCCAGGCAAAAGACAGTAAAACGATGGTTGATCCGGCCCCGAGAGTAATTCTAGATCCAGAGTTGGGGTTATGTGCGATCGGCAAAAATACCAAAGCTGCTGGCATTGTGGCTGATATTTATGACCATACCATTGATATTATCCAACGGGCGACCTTATTGGGAGGTTATCAAGCCTTACCTCCTCAAGATATCTTTGATGTGGAATACTGGGAACTGGAACAAGCAAAACTAGCTAAAGGCGGGCAAACACCCCCATTTACGGGAGAAGTAGCGATCGTCACCGGTGCTGCTTCTGGTATCGGCAAAGCTTGTGTTGAGTCTCTACTGAAACGAGGGACTGCGGTGGTGGGTTTGGATATTAATGAGGCTATTACCGACTTGTACAAAAGACCGGACTTCTGTGGTGTTGTTTGTGATATCACCGATGAAACAGCCATTAAGCAAGCCTTAGAGACGGCTGTAAGACAGTTTGGAGGAATTGATATGGTAATCCTCAACGCTGGTATTTTCCCCGCCAGTAGCCCCATTTCCGCCCTATCCACGGAACAATGGCGACGGATTATGGGTATTAACCTTGATGCTAATCTGGTATTAATGCGAGAGGTTCACCCCTTCTTAAAAATGGCTCCGAAGGGGGGTAGAATGGTGGTTATCGGTTCAAAAAATGTGCCGGCACCGGGGCCGGGGGCTGCTGCTTATTCGGCTTCTAAGGCTGCTTTAAATCAATTGACTCGTGTGGCTGCTTTGGAATGGGGTAAGGATAAAATTCGGATTAATTCTATTCATCCTAACGGGGTGTTTGATACCGCTATTTGGACCGATGAGGTGTTAGAAACTCGTGCCAAAAATTATGGTTTAACGGTAGAAGAATATAAGACCAATAATGTCTTAAAAGTAGAAGTTACCAGTCATGATGTAGCGGAGTTAGCTGCCAGTATGTGCGATAGTTTATTTGAGAAAACAACGGCAGCACAAGTGCCTTTAGATGGCGGAAATGAACGGGTTATTTAACAGTGATCAGTTAGCAGTAATCAGTTAAGGCATAAAATAAAAATAGTCCCCTGTGGGTATCAAGGGGACATCAAGAAAATGATCCTATGAGGAGTTTAACTTATGAACCAGTCAGCTATTGATCTTACTTACGAGAAAGATTATCATCAATGGACGATAGAACAAGCTCAAGCTTTACGAGAACTTGTCAACACTCATCACGAGTTAAAGCATTTAGGAATATTAGATTGGGACAATATTATTGAGGAGATCGAAGCATTGGGACGTAGAGAATATAATGCAGTGATTAAATTGTTGATGAGACAAATTGAACATCGTTTAAAAATTGATTATGTTCCTTTGGAAGAATGCTATAAAAAATGGCAGGTTGAGATACAAGCTTTTAGAATTGGAATTAAACGCAAGATTGCACCCAGTATGAAGCCAAAGCTGGAATCAGAACTAGAAGAAATTTACCAAGATGCTGTCAGTTTAGTTGTCTTAGAGTACGGCGTTAAATTACCCGATCAATGTCCTTATAGTTTAGAAGAACTTATACCTTAACTTCTAATTTGTCGGATTATTAAGTATACTAGATAAAGATAATAAAAAAACATCTTTAACAAATGTCTGAAAATAACTGGGAAAACTTCTTAAAAAATCTGGGAGAATGGCAAGGTTCATTTACTAAAATTTCTCCTCAAGGAGATGTTCTTGATTCTACGCTTTCTATTATCAGTTTAGAAGGATTAGAAAACAACAAATTAGTTAAGTTTCGTCTGCGTCGTTTTGCAGGAAATAGTTACGAGGAAACCCCGACACAAGACTATACACAAGAATACCGAAATTTGGGGAGACAAATTATTTTCTTTGAGACGGGAACCTTCTCTAAAGGATCATTTCAACTCGCACCTTTTTCTGAGTTTGGGTCAGAGTTTGGCTTTATTAAAGGCGATCGCCGTTTACGTTGTGTATTACTCTATGATCGTCAAAATGAGTTTTCTAGTATTACTTTAATTCGAGAATTTCGTAGTGGAAGTAATGCCGAAGAAAGATCCCAATTAACCCTAGATCAATTACTGGGAAAATGGCAAGGAACCGCTTATAGTGCTTATCCTGACTTTCGACCTGTAGATAAGTTTGAAACCCATTTAGAAGTAAATAAAGTTGATAATCATCAAATAGAACAAAAATTAATTTTTTCAGGAACAACCTTGAGTTCAACAGCACAAATTGAAGGAAATAAGCTCATATTTAATACAGGAGACAGTCCCCGACAAATTTTATTATTGCCGGATGGAACTTCAACCAATGCACCCTCAAAATTAGAATTAAGACAACCTTTCTTTTTAGAAGTGGGTTGGTTAGTTAATGAAAAAGAACGTCAAAGATTAATCCGTAATTACGACGCAACCGGCGCATGGACAGGTTCAACTTTGGTTATTGAACATAAAGTTGATTAGTGTTAACTTTAGTTTTTGTAGAGACGTTTTACGAAATGTCTTTACATTCGTTTAAAGCTTATTGCATCACCATACGAGTTATAATAATCGAAAAATAATAAGGTAAACGGCTATGACCAGTCAACTCCTTTATCCCCACATTGAAAAAGCTAATCATGATCAACCAGCGCACTTAAAACGGGTTCCAAGGGTAAGAGTAGCACAAATTGTCATGGACTATTTAGCCTACGGTTGGTCAGTGGAAGAAATGAAGCGTCAACACCCCTATTTAACGTTAGGAGAACTTCACGCAGCAATGGCCTACTACTTTGACCATCAGGAGGAAATTGACAGCGAAATACGTGCTGAATGGTCAGAAGTTGAACAGGGTAGAGGGCAAACATCGCCGTCGCCTTTTGTTATGCGTATGCAAGCTAGTGGTTTACTCTAAATGTTTATTGGACTCTTTCTATGTATGAATCTGTGACTTTCCAGGATGGTTATTGCTCCATTAAATATGATTATTTATCTGAAAAACGCGGCCATATTGAAATTTCTTGGGATAGCGTTGGATGCGATGATTTATCGGCGAGTTATGCACAAAATGTTGCTTTCTTTTTCTGTAATCTCCCTGATTCGGAATTAATCATGGATATTACTACTGTCGATTTAGCCAGACTGTTTGTTAATCTTAAAAACGACAATATTTGTATAGCCAAATGTTTACTATCCTTGCCGAAAGATATACTACGCGCTGAACTAGAAGCAGGTTTAATCTCACAACAATATTATGATGCGATTTACTTAAGTGTTGTGGAATATTTAACCTTGTGGAATATCATCTTTAAAAAATGGGATTATATAAAAGTTGGTTTAAAAGTTTTTGACAAAAAATTACCCTTTAAAACTTCTCTAGATTTTTTTAAACATATTGTTGCTTGGGAAGCTAATTCTCAGTTTTCTAATTATTTAGAAAAAAGATACGAAGATAACCCTAAAGTTTTGAAAGATATTGCCACTTTACTTCGCAAAGAATATCGAGGAGAAACTTTAACTCAAAAGGATATATCTCAACTAGGAAAGTCAGTCCGTATCGCTAATCCAAGCTTAATGTTAAATAAATGGGAAGACAGATTTAGGCTTGTTTGTTTGGCACTAGCAGAAAGAGATTCCGACGTTCGAGCGTTTTTAGCTCTTGATGCAGAATTAACTGATCGTCAGTGCGCCTTGATGCAGAATGAGGCTTGCCAAGGAGCAAAGACTTATACTTGGATTGAAGGATGGAAACTTGAAGGAATCATCCATAGAACAGCGCAGGGAAAATTGTATCGTTCTAGGATTAACAAAAATTCATAATAAGACGTTATTGATTTGTGGTCTGTAAAAGTTTTCCATTGTATATATATTGTCAAAAATGCTTATGCTCACATTAGGTCTATTGTAATGGCAATCAGATTTTATATGGATGTTCATGTTCCTATGGCCATAACGGAACAATTACGTCGTCGTGGGGTTGATGTGTTAACAGCCATTGAAGATGAGTCGGCTACGTTAAAAGATGATGAATTGTTGGCTAGAGCGTCAAAATTGGGTAGGGTGTTATTTACTCAAGATATTCGTTTTAAGGCGTTGGCAGAAGACTGGCAACGTCAAGGGAAAGCTTTTGGTGGGTTAATTTTTGGCCATCAATTACGGGGAACTATTGGACAATTTGTTAAGGACTTAGCTTTAATTGCCCAAGCATCCGAACCTAATGAATGGATAAATATTGTTGAACATTTACCGTTTTGATGCTAATTTTTCTTACCTAGACGAAGCAACTGGAAACACTTGAGCCGACTGAGAAGCGATCGCTAATTGAACTTTTGTACCAATGGGTAACTGAGTTTGTAAGGTTGTTCTTGCATGAATTTGACCACCGGAGGGAGTTCGTAAACAATAGCGGTATTCTCTGCCTAAAAATTGGCGATCGCTGATCACTACCTTTGCCGTGTCATCAGGTTTTAACAGAATATCCTCTTGTCTCACCATCAAGTCTCCTTCCGGAACGGTTTCGGGAGGGGAAGGGAGTTCCCATTGTCCAATTTCTGTGGTCCAAAGTGTCCCTTGTCGCTTAGCAGGTATAAAATTAGCCTGGGTGACAAATTCAGCCACAAACCGAGACGCAGGACGAGTATAGATAGCTTCAGGGGTTCCTAATTGTTCAATTTTGCCAGAGGACATGACCCCAATTTTATCGCAAATGGCTAAGGCTTCCTCTTGGTCGTGGGTGACAAAAATAGCGGTTATCCCCGTCGCTTTGAGAATATGACGAATTTCATGGCGCAGTCTGATCCGAACCTGTACATCCAGGTTACTAAGGGGTTCATCCAGCAAAATTAAGGCGGGTTGAGGGGCTAATGCTCTAGCTAAGGCCACCCGTTGTTGTTGTCCCCCTGAGAGTTGATGAGGGTAGCGTTTTTCTAAGCCTTCGAGTCCTACTAGGGTTAAGACTTCGTTAATGCGCTGTTTTATCTGTTTTTTGCTTAATTTTTTCTTATTTAAACCAAAAGCAATATTATCAGCAATGTTCAGATGGGGAAACAGGGCATAATCTTGAAATACCATCCCCGTATTGCGCTGTTCAGGAGGAAGTAACTGAGAAGCACTGGCAATCACATTTCCCCCCAGTTCGATGGTTCCGGCTGAAGGTTGCTCAAACCCCGCAATCATCCGTAACAGAGTGGTTTTGCCACAACCAGAAGGCCCGAGTAACCCTAAAATATCTCCTGGAGTTAATTGAAAGCTGACTTCATCGACAGCAGGAATCTGATGATTAGGAAATTGCTTAACAAGTTGATTAACCTGGAGGATAGTAGAGTCTGTCATAGTTAAAATAAGGTGGACAATGAATTAACAGTAATAAAACTAAAAATAGTGAATTATTGTGATTAAAGTAGATTAGGTAAAATACGATAGTCGTTTTTGAGCTATCTTTTATAAGATGCTCAATTAGCATTTATTTTCAATAACTGCCTTTACTTTTATATACCATTTTTTTGATTTTTCAAATAGGAAAGATTTGCAAGAATTACCAATGTTATCTAGAACACACTCTCATTATAACCCCAATCCTCAAAACCTTGGTTTTGATACTGTTTTAGTGCCTCAAGGAACGGAATATAAAGCAGTAAGTCAAGGAATAGCTAAAAATCCATTAAATCTAAAAATTATAGCAATTCCTGCGGGAATTAAACCCTTAAATAATTTTCTAGAAAAGTGGCAACAAACTCCAGAGTTTCTTAATAAGGTTCCCAAAGGATTGATTCTGATGGGGTTGGGGGGAAGTTTGTCCCTAAATTATGCTGTGGGGGATGTAATTTTGTGCCAAGAGTGTGCTTTAATGGATGATAGTCAGGAAAGTAAGGGGCAGTGTAACCAATTTCTGGCAGAGAGTCTATTTAAGCAGTTAGGAAGTCGGACTTTTATCGGGAAAGGAATAACCAGCGATCGCGTTATTTGTTCGGCTCAAGAAAAGCTTTTATTAGGACGAAAATACCAAGCGGATGTGGTTGATATGGAAAGCTATGCACTCTTAAATTGGAGTCAGAAATTAGGCATTCCTGTGGCTATGATTCGGGTAATTAGTGATGGTTGTCAGCAAGATTTACCTGACTTAACGAAGGCTTTTAAGGAAGATGGAAGCCTACAGCCTTTAATCTTAGCCCGTAAAATGCTGAAAAATCCGTCAAATTCAATACATTTAATTAGAAGTTCGTTAAAAAGTTTACAAGTATTAAGGGAAGTTGCAAATAAAATAAATGATTAGAGATATTATCCGTAATGTTATCCATGAGTTAGTCAATGAGTAATAAGGTGGGCAATTATTGGATTATGATAGTTTGACATTAGTTCTTTGTTTGCCCACCCTACAATTAATCGTTAATTTTCTTGAGTAATTCTATTTTTTTCTGATGTATTCAAGAACAATTTAAGAAAAATCAAACCGGATATTTGCTGATACGCTTCAAACTCAGGATAACGGGACAAAGATTTATCTTTTTTCAGCATATTAGGAACAAAAATACAACTAATAAAAAATCCTAAGATAACAAAAGGTAACCAATGCTGAGTTAATAAAGCAAAACTAGCATAGATTAGAATTTCTCCTAAATAATTGGTGTTTCGACAACGAGTAAAAAATCCTTCTGTAATTAATCCTGAATGATACTTGAGGGTGTAATATTTTGAGCATCGCTACTATAGTGTAAGAAAACTCCTAACCCAAAACCAAAGCGGGTAAAGATTTTTCGATACTGATAAAATTCATCTTGACTGATTAGTTTTTTAAGCTTCTTTTCTGTAATCATTGCAACTTTCATTACTGTAAATGTTTTCATGTGATTAAAATCAGTAAATTAGTATTATAACCAAAACTGGCGATCGCCTTCCAATACTGTTGACGGATAAATCCCTTTTAAGCGTAATCCTGCCATTTTATCAGCACCATGTAATGGCATAGGTAAACGAGGGGTTTTTAGTGCGCCATGATGTAATAGGGTTAGTTTTAAAGTGATATCTATCACTGTTTCGATAGCAACCTGTTTTCCTTCTTCTCGAATGGTTAAACGTAAAGGACGCGCTAGGCCAATGTTTTTCTCGACTTTAGTGGTGACTAAAATAGCTTCACGGGACGACATTTTTAAACATAAACCTGGTTCTGGTGCATCAATTTTTTGGTTATGCACTTTGTATAATCGTGGCGTTTGAGATTTTTTGCATTCTACTAATATCAACTCACTATTAATCGCTTCTGCTCTTTCTAATAAGTTATTCACTTCTGCACCACGAAATGGACCATCTCTATAGATTAATATGGTTTTATCCCCTAATGTGTTATGAGGTAGTAAGTCTTCTAAAAAGCGTTGAGGAATTTCTTCTCCTTCAATGAAATCACCCTGTAATTTGTAATTGATAAATTCTCCCCTTTGTCCATAAAGACGTACACTTGCACAAGCGTTTATTGTTCCTGGAGATTTTTCTTTTTTTCGTCTCGAAATATCCAAACCTATAAAATAGTCAGCAATGTTTAAAGGTTCGGCTAAGACAAAAGGTAAATTACCTAACTTAGCTAAAATACCAGGAATTATCTGAGATAATATATAATTGGGCTTAACTTTCTTGAAAGTATCTTCATAAATAAATTGACTAGCGATCTGTCGTCTAAGCAATTTAGCATAAATTTGATCATAAAAACTTCCTTCTTTGTAACTATCTGCATAGCGATCGCTTTCAGGGAGAAAAACTAAAACAATATCAGGAGGATAAACTTCAATTAACTCATCAACTGTTTTTTCAATTTCGACTCGCATTTTTCCATTTTTCTCACCTTTAATAATAAAAGGTTTTCTTTCGATAATATCACTCTCAAACTTATAATCTTTTAAACGCTGCTGAACTTGATTAATAAAAGAATTAACCTTAATATCACATAATTTTAGAACAGAAATTTGAATGTTTCCTGATGAACCAGAGTCTTTTTGTTCAAAATATTTATGGCGTTTAAACACCCCACCTTTTTTTAACCCTGATAGGATACTATTTTGATATCCAGTGACTCCATTGCCAAATAAGAGTAAGGTTTGATTGATTGATTTTTTAGTAGCAAGAAAGTTCTCAGGATAATCATAATTATTAACTGGTCTTTTTTCTATCGTTATTCCATATTTACTTAATAACATATCTGCTTTTTCTTGAGCATCTTTTAATAAGTTTTGTCTTTCTGTAAAATTTTTAATTTTTGTATGTTTTAGTAATTCTCCATAATCTAAATCTAACATGGGTGCAGTTTCCGCAGTAACAATAGGGTTTAAAGCTGCCATTGCATAGGGATATTCTTTATTACTGCTAAATTTTACGGAAACAAGTGGTTGTTCTTTTGGTGCATTTTTTAACGCCTCTTTACTGATTGAACCTGCTGCCATTTTTATTAGTCTCTCTTGATGTTCTCCAATGGTTCCCGCTAATCCTACAATTGTTCCTGAACTATTAAAATCAAAATCAATACTTTTAACTTTTAAACCGATTAAAATCTTATCTGGATCTTGACGTTCAGGATGATTTTCAAAAAAATCAGCCAGGGTACTTTTAGACTGTATTGGACTTTTAATGGTTAAAGTTAAACCTACCTTTACATCATCTTTCAATTCAATTATTTCAGGCCAAACATCAATCTCTCGTTTAACAGTGACTTGCTTTTTTTTATAAACTTCTTTTGATTCAAAAGGTCGATGAGTTGTTAAAATCTGATAAGCTAATTTACCAATAATTTCAGAATTCACTTGAGGTTCATTAACCCATTGAAATGACCAATAATAAGGCTTAAAATCATCAAGTTTTTGAATTTCTGTTAATGCTTGTTTCCATTCTTCTTGACTAGGAAGTTTAAGATTAGTTTCAGCTAGTACAAAAAAAGTCCCTTTATTCCAAATCACAACAATCCCACGAAAATGTTGAGAAAATCGAAAACTTAAACGGTTTCCTAATTCTTGATCAACCGAAGGAGTTAAACGAAATCCAGTTATGTTAGACTCAGTAACTGTTAACGGAAATACTTCACTTAAAGCATGATGTTGTTGTTGATTAGTCATTATGCAGAAACCTCAATAGTAGAAAATTCACAGAGAGAGTTAAAAGGACAATAGCGACAAGGTAAACCAGGATTAGGAGGAAAAATTTGATTAAATTCTTGTTTATTTCTCCAATAATATTTAAGTTGTGATTGATGCTTTTTGGAAATTTTAATCAATTGCTTTAACATCGCTTTCAACTGATTAGATGTAGCTGTAATTACATCAGAAGAAACCCCAGTTTCTAAGTTATAAAATGAAGCGACGGTCTGATCATTTGGGTAAAGATATTTTGCTGCAAGCAAGTAAATATAAGCTTGTCGCCTATCAAAATCGGATTTACCTGTTTTGAAATCTAAAATATGAATTATTCCGTCAGATTCTTTGAAAATGCAGTCAATAGCGGCATATAAATTGAATGTGTAATTATCATAATTAATTAAAATAGGTTTAGGAAATCCCTCATCCCCTCGATTTAATTGGATAATATTTTTACCTAATAAAAAGGGATGATTATGATAATTCTCAAGAACTTTTGTCACCCTTTTCTGGACAATCTCTGATTGCTGAGATAGACTTATAGTAGCTGAAATCTTTTCAATTGCATCTTTTCGATACAACATCAAAGGATCATTATGGAATTCATACACTCCTTGTTGTGCTAAAAGTCCGATCGCTTGGGGAGTCGTATCTTGTTCTAATAATACTTTAACTTGAGGATCTCGCTTTCTCGCTTTGATAAACCCTCGTTTCATGTCACAATGCCAGTATTCTTGTCCTATGGGCGGAGAAAATAAGGATAATAGGTTATAACTGGCAAAATCCCAGATTTTTCGCATTTTATTTAAGCTCCTTTTTGGTTGAAAGAATAATTCAACTTTTGCTTTTTAGTTTAGATGCTTATTGTATAAGTTTACTCAATTAAAGTAATAAAGTGCAACTATAGAATGTAAATTTATTTAAACTTGAAAAATTTTTTCAAATTATGTATGCTGTACCTACACCCAATCCATGAGGGAGTCTCTATGTCTCTTAAATATAAAAAGAGCAAAAGCTTATATAAGCATGAATAAGTATGAAAATCGCAGTTTTGGTAATAGAATATGGCAATCGCGCCGAAAAAAGAAGTTAAGTCAACGTGAAGTTGCTGATTTGATTGGAGTAGATCACACTTACTTATCTAAATTAGAGAATGATCGTGTTGAACCCAGTCCCAAAATTATCGATGCTTTAGCCAAACATTTAGACTTAAATGCTAAAGAATTAACCTATCTTGCGGGTAAAATGACGCAAGAAGATTCCGAAGCGTTTGAAGAACTTATTAAAGCTAATCCTCAAGAAATGGTTGCTTTATTTAGACGAGTTCGAGAAAATCCCAGTCTAGATTCTTTAGTCAAAACAAGAGATGAACAAATCGCAAAATTACAAGAGGAGAATCAAAAATTAAAGATTCAATTATTAGAAGCAAATTCTGAACTAAACAAATTAGAGGAGATTCTTGCTAAAACTGTTGATATTTCTCCTATACATCTATCTCAACTACAACAAGTTATCAAAGGAAGAGATTTAACTAATTGGCGACATCTTTATGGAATTGCTGATGAACTAAATACAACCATTACTAATCTTGTTTATCATTTACAACAATTAGGATGGATTCAAATTTCCAAAGGGTCTAAAAAAATCTCTTTGGTACAACCACATCTCAATGATGATATTTTTTAGTGTAACAATTAAGGATTAACAACATTATGAGTGTTATTAAACCCTATCGGTTTTATGATCAAAAGATAATTGAACAAAAAGCTAATCAGCTTTTAATACAAGCCAAGCATCAAGATTATCCTCTCGATTGGGGGGAAGGAATTGCTCATAGAATGGTTGATCTTTTAGAACTCAGAATGCTTTGGGAATTTCTTCCTAATGATCATCAAGGAGAAATTGTTGCTAAAATTGAACCATTAGAACGTCGAATTACTTTAAATGAAAATATTGATAAATTAAAAAATGATCAAGGATATCAACAATCAACTATTGCTCATGAAATTGGACATTGGATATTGCATATTAATCAAGATGAAGCTGACGGATTAATTGAACAGTTATCTTTACCCTTAAATTCTCTAACTGAAGAACAAGTTTTTTTATGTCGGGTTACTGGTGAGCAAGACATTAATAAAATAAAGCTAAAAACACAAGATGATAGAAGAGAATGGCAAGCACAATATTTTGCTGGTTGTTTACTTATGCCAGAATATAAATTACTGGAATGTAAAAGGGGTCGAGATTTAACTAATTGGAAGCATTTATACGCAATAGCACATGAATTATGTGTAACCATATCTAACCTTGTTTACCGTCTTCAAAAATTAGAATGGATTTATATTCAAAAAGGATCTAAACAAATTTATACAGGTCGAAATTATATTAATTAATAAAAATAAAAAAACGGCAGAAGGGCGAAACTTCTACCGTTGCTTGAGGGTTAAATCTGAATAGTTAGGAGTCAGTCGCTTTAGCTAAAACCGGTTGGGTATCACCAGAAGCTACTTTAACTTTGCCATCTTCGCCGATATCAACCACAGCGACATCCCCTTCGCCCACTCGTCCGGAAAGAATCTCTTCTGCTAAGACATCCTCTAACAGACGCATAATCGCACGGCGTAAGGGTCTTGCACCGTAAGCGGGGTTATACCCTTCTTCCACTAAACGTTCCTTGAATTTGTCGGTAACTTGTAGGGTAATCTCCTTCTCAGTTAACCGCGCAAACACTTCCTTGAGAAGAATCTCGGAAATTTCCTTGACCTCTTCCTTGTTCAACTGACGGAAGACGATAATCTCATCTAAGCGGTTGAGGAACTCAGGTCGGAAGTATTGCTTCAATTCTTCGTTCACTAAGTTACGAATACGGTTGTACTGGGCTTCGGTTTGATCGTCTTCAAACTCAAATCCGAGGCCACCGCCACCCTTCTCAATGACCTTAGAACCGATGTTTGAGGTCATAATTAATAAGGTGTTCTTAAAGTCCACCGTACGCCCCTTAGCATCCGTTAAACGACCGTCTTCTAAGATTTGCAGCAGCATATTGAAGACATCGGGGTGTGCTTTTTCGATTTCATCGAATAACACCACGGTATAAGGACGACGACGAACCGCTTCCGTGAGTTGTCCCCCTTCGTTATACCCCACGTATCCTGGAGGGGAACCGATTAACTTGGATACGGTATGGCGTTCCATGAATTCGGACATATCTAAGCGAATCATGGCTTCTTCTGACCCGAAGAAGTAGGCCGCTAACGCCTTAGTTAACTCGGTTTTACCCACACCAGTCGGTCCAGAGAAGACGAAACTCGCAATCGGACGGTTGGGGTTCTTTAAACCCACTCTTGCCCGACGAATCGCCCGAGAAACTGCTTTCACCGCGTCTTCTTGACCGATTAACCGTTGATGCAGGGTATCTTCCATGTGGAGAAGTTTTTCGGATTCGGTTTCCGTCAACTTATTGACAGGAACCCCAGTCCAAGAAGCCACGATGTGGGCGATTTCTTCAGAATCCACAAACGGTTCGTCGTTTTCCCCTTCTCCTTTTTTAGCAGAGGAAATCGAGCGAATTTGCTCTTTAATATCCATTTCCTGATCCCGCAGTTCTCCAGCGCGATCAAAGTCTTGGGAGCGTACTGCGTCGTCTTTTTGCTTTAAAATGGTCCGCAGTTCTTTATCTAATTCCTTGGCTGCAGGAGGGAGTTGAGAATTGATTAAGCGTACCCGTGATCCGGCTTCGTCGATTAAGTCGATCGCCTTATCAGGAAGATAACGGTCAGAAATGTAACGATCTGACAGTTTGGCTGCTGCTTCTAAAGCTTCATCTAAGATTTTCAGCTTATGATGCTGTTCGTAGCGTTCCCGTAGACCAAAGAGAATTTCGATGGTTTCATCTACCGAGGGTTCCCCTACCATCACGGGTTGGAAACGACGTTCTAAGGCTGCATCCCGTTCGATGTGTTTACGGTACTCATCGAGGGTGGTTGCCCCGATACATTGTAATTCACCCCGTGCTAATGCTGGCTTAAGAATATTGGCAGCGTCGATCGCTCCTTCTGCTGCACCGGCACCAATCAGGGTATGAACTTCGTCAATCACCAGGATCACGTTCCCTGCTTGACGAATTTCATCCATAATCTTTTTGAGACGTTCCTCAAATTCCCCACGGTACTTGGTTCCGGCCACTAATAAACCAATATCGAGGGTGACGACTCGTTTTTCTTCGAGAATATCGGGGATATCCTTGTTAGCGATGCGTTGGGCTAACCCTTCTGCGATCGCTGTTTTACCGACACCGGGTTCCCCAATCAGAACGGGGTTATTTTTGGTACGACGGCCAAGAATTTGAATCACCCGTTCAATTTCTTTTTGTCGTCCCACCACGGGGTCAAGTTGCCCATCGGCGGCCAATTGGGTTAAATTGGAGCCGAATTCGTCTAAGGTAGGGGTTTTGGTGCGTCCTGGTGTTCCACCGCCGGCGGCCACCTCGGCAGTTTCCCCTAATTGGCGAATGACTTGGGTTCTGACTTTGGAAAGGTCTACGCCTAAGTTTTCGAGAACCCTAGCGGCCACTCCTTCCCCTTCTCGAATTAAACCTAAGAGAAGGTGTTCTGTGCCGATATAGTTGTGTCCTAATTGTCTGGCTTCCTCTAAGGAGAGTTCCAGCACTCGTTTTGCTCTTGGGGTAAAAGGAATTTCCACAGCGACGAAACCCGAACCCCGACCAATAATTTTCTCAACTTCAATACGAGCATCTTTTAGGTTAACCCCCATTGATTTGAGAACTTTGGCGGCGACTCCGGTTCCTTCACCGATGAGGCCAAGAAGAATTTGTTCGGTCCCTACGAAGTTATGTCCGAGGCGACGCGCTTCTTCTTGCGCCAACATAATTACCTTGATAGCTTTTTCTGTAAAGCGTTCAAACATATCTTTATTAATCCATCACCTGTTGCTTGCCCTATGTAAGCTGATTTTAGCACAGCTTTTTTGTCCTTATTATTAATGTTGGAATTTGTAGCATTTACTACTGTTTTGCCTTTTTTTGTTGAATTTTTTTCGGTTCATTCCTCCATTAATAATCTTTTAGGGTCAATTGTTTTTATGATTTTGACACAGAATTTTTGATTTGTTCGCCTAAATCATTAAGATTATCTAAATTTAACCGATAACTTAAGGGATGAGCAATGAGGCGAGCCGTACTTTGGAATAGGGTATCCACTTCCACGAGGCCATTTTCTTTGAGAGTGCGCCCTGTGGAGACTAAATCAACGATCGCTTCTGACATTCCGGTAATCGGTCCGAGTTCCACGGAACCATAAAGGGGGATAATCTCTACCGGTAGGTCTAGCTGTTGAAAGTAGGTTTTAGCACAGTTTACAAATTTTGAGGCAACTTTGCTATTGGGGGGTAATTCTGCTGGTTTTTGGTAGGGACTGGTTTTGGGAACTGCTACTGACATCCGACAACCGCCAAAGTTTAAGTCGGCGAGATGGGCAACTTCTGGGCTTTTTTCTAATAGTAAATCGTAGCCAACTATACCTAGTTGTGCTTGTCCATATTCGACGTAAACGGGGACATCGGTGGCTCTAACCAATAAACCTGTGGCTCTATTAGTAGGATCGGTTATTTGCAATTGACGGTTTTTGGAGTCTAAAAAAGCACTAAAATCTAATCCAATGCCTTTAAAGAGTTCAATGGAATCTGATAATAATGCCCCTTTGGGCAGTGCAATGGTAATCATTATTGATAGTTTCTAGGACTATCTTTTATTTTATAACAATTTCTATTGACTAAAATTTTATGTTACATAACTAAAATGGAAATGTTATATGATTGAGAGAAAGATAATTATTAGAACTAGGGTTATTATGACTATTAATTTACCCATTGAACTTCTAGAAACAGCCCAAATGACTGCAACAGAAATGCTGAGAGAAATTGCCATCATGCTTTACCAACAACAGCGCATTTCTTGGGAAAAGGCTGCTCAACTAAGTGGGATGACAAATGACGATTTTTATCAATTTTTATTAAATCGAAATATTATCAATTCGCCGACAAATAATGATGATGAAAATAATGATTTAATTTTGGCTAGTTTACACACTTCTCTACAACAAGTTAAAGAGAATAAAATTTATCCCATTAATGAATTATGGGATGGTATTGATTCTACTAATTAGTATTATTATTAGTTGGAGTATTTGAAAATTTTGATAGTAATAGCACTAAACATATTTGAATAACAATATAAAGTATATAGTTTACTATTGGAAAGAAAATAATTGGTATTAAAACTCCTATGATTCCCGTAATTATTGTAAAAATTACTGCACCCAAAAATATATCTTGAGAATTTTCTTTTTTAATATATACTTCAAAAATTCCATATATTATAAGAATAATTCCTAAAAAAGCTCCAGTAAAAAATTTTAGAAATGTTATTGATTCTACGAAGTTAATACCTTTCTGTAAAAAGACAACTATTTGTTGATAAAAAGGAAAATACTGAATATTGTGAATTTCTATCAACGTTTGATAATAAGTCTCTACAAAAATTTTATCATTAACTAATTCTGAATTTAAACTCATTAGCTCTTTTAAAATATTTACTTTTTTAGATAAGTATAAGAAGAAGAAAAAGTGAGTTTGGCTATCAATCATCCAGAGAAAAAAAGGAATAAAAATGAATATAGTTACTACTATACCACGACGGATTTTTATATCTGGGGCAAGCTCACTTACGAAAATCAAAAAATTGTCAAGAAATTTGAAAATATTGTTGAACATATTACCTTCTATATTTTTACTCTTTTTATTATAGTACATTTGTAATTAAGTTTTGCAAAATCAGTCAATTCAAGAGATATCTTAATCATTTCTCAATAGTTGAAGTTGTAGGGTGGGCAAAACTAGGAATATTTCAACCAATCATAAATTATTAAATTTTGCCCACCTTCTCGAAGCAACATCAAACATTACTTGGTGGGCAAATCATAAAAACATCTTAATAAATTATCTGGGTTGAAAAATTTGCCCACCCTACACTTATTAAACTAAAGACATCTTAACAAATTATCTAACGTTGAAAATTTTTCCACCCTACGTTCTAAGATTGAGAAAAGGAAAAAATTAGTTAATAATAACTAAAAAAGTTTCTACAACATAATCAACAAAGTCTTTGGAAAGAATTTCTCCTGTGGTTTTCCACCAACGACTATTCAAATCAACTGTTCTAATTTGTTCGGCAATAACTGACCCTTTGATTTTGAACCTATCAGGAATCTCAATCATCATTTTAACTTCTGATTTAATGGTACTTGTGATGGGTGTTACTATGACTATTCCTTGACGTGCCAAATTATATTTAGTGTGACTTAAAACTAGACAAGGACGCGCATTTCCTGATTGTTCTCTTCCTTGAGTTGGGTTAAGATTAATTCTCAGGATTTCTCCTCTGAAAACATTAATCATGGTTTTTAAATTAGTTCCTGTCCAGTTGACTCACTTTCAACAAAATCTATGATATCGTCAGGATAGGAAAAATCTGGGGGAATACTAGCCAATAATTCATCCAGATTAGTAACTTTTCTTTTTTTAGTAATGATGAGTGCATTTTCTGACTCTGTTAACTCAATGACTGAGTTTTCTTCAATACCAAAACTTTCAGCCACTTTATAAGGAATTCTTAAACCTAGACTATTCCCCCATTTCTTAAGTTCTATTTCCATCGTTTCATTCCCTCCATTTATTTACGTTATACATTGTATAACATAGGATATAATAATCCGTCGTAAAAACGGCCGTTGACCCCTACAATATTAATATATCTTGTCAAAAATATTAAGTCAGTATCCAGTTACTAAGATTAACTTTAATTCGTTCTAATCTTTGAGCAGAAATAGACCCTATTTTACCCAATAATATGCTTTCAGATACGACAGCTAATCTTGAAACTCTAATAACACTTTCTGACTTTAAACCCGTTTGTGAGAAATCAGAATCATTGAAAGTAATAATTTCATCTAATTGAACTATTTGTTGCTTTATCCTACTAGAAATCATACAAGCAAGCCAATCTTGATAACCGTATGGTAGTTTTTTGATTAGTAATGCTGGCCGTAATTTTCCTGTTTTTAAATTTGTTTGAGGGAACCGAAACAAAACAATATCACCTGCTATTGCCATTTTTCTATTAAGTCTTGTTCTGTATATTCGGGAAGTTCATCATTTTCTAATCCTCGCATTGCTTGTTCAAGGGAAAATTGATTCCATTCAGTATTTTCAGATTCAATACTTTCCTGGGTTAGTAGCCCAACAAAATCAAGAACTTTTTTTTGTTTTTCTTCTGTCAAGCTTTCAAGTTTTTGGTCAATTAGTTGTTTAATATTGCTCATAATGATTTTCGATCTATTAAGCTTGCTATAATTGTAACATAAACAATGAAAATAGGGATAAAACAATGAGACTTAAAGAATCTCTACAAGAAAAACGAGAAGAAATATTATCGTTATCAGCTAAACATGGAGCATTTAATATCAGGATATTTGGTTCAGTTGCGAGAGGGGAAGATACAGAAAATAGTGATATTGATTTCTTAATTGATTATGATTTAACTAAAACGTCTCCTTGGTTTCCAGGAGGTTTATTAATGGACTTGGAAAAGTTATTAGGTTGCAAGGTTGATATTGTTACTGAGAAAAGTTTACATCCATCTATTAAAGAAAAAGTCTTAAAAGAAGCGATTAAACTATGAAAGATGATCAAATATATAGTGAACTTAAATTCTATACTTCTCTATTTAGATTTTAAGTAACTTAAAAATTCTTTAATTTCATCTTCTGTTAATAAGGTTCGTGAACATTTTTGATAATGTTGTTGTAAATAATCTCGTCCTTGATCAATTGTCCACCCAAGGCGTTTCATTTCCACTAAAATTAAATCAAAATCCAATAACTCTATCACTCCTGCGATTAATTTCCAGCAAGGAATACCGTCTTTCTTCCAATTTTTAGGACGATATGGCATACTAAGACTAACAGTAACTAAACAGGGATTTTTAGGACGATAACCCGTTTGTAGTCGTTGATTAAATACGGGATCAGTAATATTTACATCCTTTGATTTTTGACCATTTCTAGTAATAATTGAACCTTTCCATATAGTAGCTGTTAACATACTTCCTGGTTGTTCTTTAATCAGCAATTTTGAAGCATAAACTAACTGAAGTGTCTGTCTTTGTTCAATAGGAAGACTTTGTAAATATGAAACTGTTACATATTTAGATGAATTATGGAGAATAAAATCAGTATCAGGACAATATTTAAGTAAATCAGTTGCCGGTATAGACTTAATTTTTTCCCATTTTCCTGATGCAATAGTTAGATTTTCTGACTCAAAGCCAAAATCATTTCCTGTTTCTTTTAAAGGTATATCAATAACATCTAATAATGATGGTTCTTGATTATTAATTAATCGAACTGAAGTAGGAATACGGCCATCATCAGGATATTGAGAACAAATAGGACGAACCCAAGAACCCGTTTTCGGAATAATTCCAGCAATACAACGTTCTTGCAGTTTCAAAGAGTTCGCTAAACAAATAATTTCGGTCATTATTTTATACAATTTAACGAGGATATAATCTTAAAATACCCAAATTATCAACTAAATTAATGCACCCTAAAGATGAGTTATATTGATATTTCCCCAGTGATTACTAAGATATTCTGCAACTAAACGACGATGACAATGATGAGGTTTTGCTTCACTACATAATAGACAAGCATTTTCTATCATTTCAGGATTAAGTTTCTTTTCAATTTTTCTTTTCGTGATCAAATCCTTAAATTTAGTTTCATAAACTGACCATTCTCCTTTCTTCTTTTTATAATCATCTAGTATATTTTTTGTTGGGGCTAAATCTACAAGATGAATGTAATCAATATTAGCAATTTCTTTAAGAAAGTATTGTAAGTCCTTCTTTTTAGCAAAACCTGCAAGTTGAGAAACGTTATTTAAGCGAGTATCAATCACTCTTTTAACGTTACCTTTTTTAAGCAATTCAAAAAATTCTTGTGCTGTTTTTTGGGTAAATCCTATGGTTGATAAATTAATAGTTTTTGACATGATTTTTCTCCACGTAAGCAATTTTATCCCCTTGTTTACGATAAGCTTCTTTTAATGCTTCTTCTGGTGATAAGCTTTGCAAAGGGGTTTCATTAGCAACATTATCAAACAAACTTAATTGTACAGGAGAATCTTTGGCTGATTGACTTAAATTATGAATTTCTAATAATCTATTTTCTAAATCCTCATGAGATTCTAAACAACCATCTTGTAAAATATGGTTAATATCTAATGGTAAGACTTTTAAATGTTGACAAACTAAAACCGCACGATGACAAGTAATGGGATCTTTTTCTGCACACATTAAAGCAATATTATAAGACTCTGAACCTTTTTTTATTCTTTCAATTCCTTTAGCAAATAAGTCTGTTTTAGCAATATTTTCGTAAACTGCTTTACCCTCAACATAACAACTTCTATCTTTTGTCCTTGCGCCTAATTCTTCTCCTAAAAAAACATACTTGATGCCAACATTTAATAAGCTATTTTGTAAGTTTTCTTTGTTAAATTGACTAACATATCGACTGTAGGGAGATGATCGAATATCCGCTAATGCTGTGACATTATGCTGATTGAGTAAATAAATAAAGTCTTTTATATCTAGATTAGAATGACCAATGGTAAATAATCTATTTTTCATAATCTGAGAATATAACTAATCATTGCGATTTTAACACATATTCTCCTTGGTGGATTATTGGAAATATTAGATAATATAAGACCTCTCTAACTCAGGAGAGGTCTTATCATTAAATACTAACTATTAAACCTAACTAGGGGTTAGCTGTTTAGCTTGGTTTTCGATAGATTGTAATAACAAATCGTAAGGATTAACAAATTTTTCGATTCCCTCTTCCAGTAACTCATCAAGAATTTCATCCATATCAATTCTAATATCAGGATGTTTGATACTTTAATTACCCGAGTAATTAGCTGTTTAATCGCTGCAAACCCTTCTAAGGTTCCAGAAACTTTAATCATGACATAACTCAAAAGTATGAATTGATTTTTCTAAGGTTTCTTCCATTTCAAAGTCTAAACTTGAACACACCCCAACTGAATCACAGATTATAGTTGGGGTGTGTTCAAATCTTTACTGGTGTATTTTCTTCTATCGGTTTTAGGTACTTTTGGTTAAAACCAATCTTAAGCGATACTGTTCTCAATAGCCCAACGGGCTAACTCAGTACGGTTGTGGAGATTGGTTTTATTGAGCATATTAGACACATGACTTTCTATGGTACGTTGACTAACACTGAGTTTCTCAGCAACATCTCGGTTAGAAAGTCCTTGGGCTACCAACTGAACTACTTTTGTTTCTGTTGGTGTTAATTCAACGTTACTGGGAACTTGAATTCGGTTACTATCATCTAGGGTCATATGGCCTTTGTGGCGCATCAGACGACTGGCCTGTTTGAGAGAAGATTCCACTTGAGCCACCAACTCTTCTGGTTCAAAGGGTTTGACCATATACACATCAGCCCCTGTATTGAGTCCTTTTACCCTATCTTGGCTTTGTCCTTTGGCAGAAAGAAACATGACTGGAACCCAACTGGTACGAGCATCTTGACGCACTTTGTCAATCAGAGCATAACCGTCCATTTCCGGCATCATGACATCACAGATAATCATATCTGGAATCGCTTTGGTTAAGACGTCAAGAGCTTCTTTGCCATTTTCTGCTGTAGTTACCTCATACCCTTGGAATTCTAGATAATCTTTTACTAGGAGAACTAGGTTAGGATCATCATCAACTAATAATAAGTGTTTATTATCTTTTTGGGAGTTATCTTTTAAGGGTGGCATCTTCTTTTCTCAGGTAAATTTTGATAAGGATTCTGTTTAGAAGTATTCGTGGAGATTAAGACTATTTTAATTCAATCTTAACCTTAGGGGAGCGTTTTAAGTTACACTTTATTACGTCTTCTGGTCTATTATCTCATGCTCAAAGTCAGTAGATTGATTTTCAATGGTTTTTAATGGGGGTGTATCAAGGGGTTCAGGTAAAGCATGAGTACAGAAGGCATAGTCTGCAACAATTTGATTATTAATGAGATGTTCTTGAATAATACGTTCAATGACTTCAGGGGTTGCTTGACGATACCAGACTCCGTCAGGATAGACGACGAGAATTGGCCCGTCCCGACAAACTCGTAAACAATTGGCTTTTGTCCGAAAAATACAAGAAGGTTTGTCTTCTGTGACGTGATCGAGTCCTAGTTCTTTAAGACGACGTTTGAGATAGTCCCAAGCTTTAAGACTGGTTGCTTTGGGGCAACATTTGGGTTTGGTTTGATCAGCACAAAGAAATAAATGTCTTTGAATTTGGTTGAGTCCCAAAGTTTTAATCGTTACTGATAAACTGTCTTGGCATTTTTTGGGAGTTTGAAGCTTGGGTGCTTTGTCTTCTGAAGTATTGACAACGGATTCACTCATTTACATTAATTCCAGAAGGATTCATTTGTCTATTTTAACCTGTAACGAGGTTTTTTGGAAGTGTAAAAATTCAGTTTTTGGAAAAATTTACCCTTATTAAATAAACCTCAGTAATCTTATTGAGTTTCTCATTTATTTTTATTTATGTCTCTCAGTATTATTACTCTTTATGTTGATTTTTATTTAATAAAGCTATAATAAAAAGCATGAATTATCAGTAATTATTAGTTAAATTACCACTTTAAAACTGCAGCATCTGCACCTTCTTCTCGCCTTATTTTTCCGTCTTTTTCAAACCAATCGATTACTTGTTGATGGGTTAAGTTTTCTACTGAAACCTCATAATCTCTAGCAATTATGGTTAATAATCTTAGAGACGAAATGGTTAAACGGGTTAAAAATTTCTCGGGGGCGGTTAATAAGGCTTTATCGACATCGGCGGATTCTTCGGGGGTTAAAAATTGCGGTTCATTCATGTTAATTATTGAAGATTAGTATTCGTTAACTGTTGTAACCATTCTCGGTCTTTTAAGGACAATACTGGTGGGGGTGGAGGCTGTTGATAATCTATTCGTAAATGATAATTACCTCGTGTATAAATTCCCTCAATAAGCTGCTGCAATTCTAACACAGGTTCAGGTTCTTCTGCTTGTAAGGGGATAAGAATATCAGGAATTCTATCTTGTAGAGAAAATTCATATAAATCTGCGAATGGACGTTGATAAGAACGACTGACTAAAATACGATAATCTGTGTCATTTGTTTGATTCATAATTTCCATTGGTTTACCACTTCTGAGTAAATCAATTTCGATTAAATGGGTAAAGCTTCTTAAGATAGTTTGTCGTTTTTGTTGATAAGTTAATCTACCGATACCTGCTGCTTTGTTTTTAGGAGATAATACTTCAATAACTGTAATCACTGAACTATTTTCAATTTCTCTAACTTCTAAATAACGTTCTTTTATTTCTTCAGCAATAGGTAACACAACTTGTTTAGGTTGAGATGTCGTTAAGGTGCGAGTTGATGAATTTTGAAGGTCTTTTTGTTTCTGTGACGAAAAAATCACCGCGTCGGGAATACCAACTAAAGGATTATCATCGGGGGTACTTAAATAGGTTCTTGTCTCAATTTCAATGTAATATTTAGGTAAAAGTAGAGGAGAAAGGGCGTCAGCAATTGCTACAATTAAACGACTTTGAAATGCTGACCAAAATGTTGATGCTTCTAAATAAGGATTCATCCCTGGAAAGGGTGATAAGTTATTCATAATTGTTCTGGATGGTTCGCCCTTGTTGCTTAATTAATCATTTTTCACTTTAATTAAATACCCGCAATTATGTTCCCCTTCATTAATCCAATGGGTTCGTTCTATAATACAATCGGGTAAAATCTCGGCAAACATTTCTAACTCATGACCACAGACAGTGGGATAAGACTCCGCCACCTCAGAGATGGCACAATGATGCTCAGCCAGGAGATAACCCTCTTGTTGACCATTTAACCCATTTTTGCCGTTTGCTTGGTGTATTTCAGCCATATAACCCTCTTCCTGACGTAGTTTAACTAACCTCTCCACCCTCTCCTTCAAAGAACCTGTCCCAATGCGTCGCCGATAATCATCGGCTTTGCGTTGCCATTGTTTGCGTAAGACCTCCTTTACCTGACTTTCTCCTACTGTTTCTGTTAACGTATCCAAAAAGGACACTGCAAACTCCCCATATTGATTGGGAAAGCGATCGCGGCCCTGTTTACTGAGAGAATAGACATACTGGGGTCGTCCTAACCCTCCCTGCAAGGGATGATGTTCGAGTAACCCTTCTGCTTCTAAGTCTTTTAAATGACGGCGAGTGGCTTGAGGAGTGATATCAAGGGTTTCAGCAAGTTCTTGGGCGGTAGCTTGACCCTGTTTCAGTAAATACTGCAAAATGTCTTCTTTTGTCGAAGGAGGCTGTATAGTGGTCATTTTTAAAACTTAGCACTCAGATAGGTGATGGACGAAACCCTTGCGCCTTAATAAAGTTCACAGAAAAATTTTAGGGGAATGTCACTTTGACAACAATTACGTTGTTAATCTATTGTAAGCTATAATAAAGAAACATAAATGTTGTTTTATTAATCTCTACCTTAGAGACAAAAGCTTTGTGGGGTGAAAAGACGCATTCCCTACTCAACCACCATCCTTAAATCATTCGACTCTCCCCTGTTGGGGACAGACATTAAACTGAAACGGAGAACACAAAATCTAATGAGTGCAACCACCGTCAAAAACCTAGTCAACCAACCCTATAAATATGGCTTTGTTACTGACATTGAAGCGGATACCATTCCTCGTGGGTTAAATGAGGATGTCATTCGTCTTATTTCAGCCAAAAAAGAAGAACCAGACTTTATGCTGGAGTTTCGTCTCAAAGCCTATAAACAATGGTTAACAATGACGGAACCCACTTGGCCCCATGTCAATTATCCTAACATTGATTATCAAAATATTATCTACTATTCTGCCCCAAAACAGAAGAAAGAGAAACTAAAAAATTTAGATGAAGTTGACCCTGCTTTACTGGAAACCTTTGAAAAGCTAGGTATTCCTTTATCAGAACAAAAACGCCTCAGTAATGTGGCAGTAGATGCTATTTTTGATAGTGTATCTGTCGCAACGACTTATAAAGAAAAATTAGCCGAAGAAGGGGTTATCTTTTGTTCTATTTCTGAAGCATTAGAAGAACATCCTGAGTTAGTTAAAAAGTATCTTGGAAGTGTGGTTCCTGTTGCAGATAACTTCTTTGCAGCGTTAAATTCTGCGGTGTTTAGTGATGGTTCTTTTGTGTTTATTCCTAAAGGGGTAAAATGTCCCATGGAACTATCAACTTATTTCCGCATTAATAACGGAGATACAGGACAATTTGAACGCACATTAATCGTAGCAGAAGAAGGCGCATCCGTTAGTTATTTAGAAGGGTGTACTGCCCCCATGTATGATAGCAATCAACTTCATGCTGCAGTGGTGGAATTAGTTGCCTTAGATAACGCAGATATTAAATATTCTACCGTGCAGAATTGGTACGCCGGTGATGAAAAGGGTAAAGGCGGAATTTATAATTTTGTGACCAAAAGAGGACTCTGTAAAGGAGTTAATTCTAAGATTTCTTGGACACAGGTAGAAACCGGTTCAGCTATTACCTGGAAGTATCCCAGTTGTGTGTTGGTAGGAGATAATTCTGTTGGGGAATTTTACTCTATTGCCTTAACCAATAATATGCAGCAAGCTGATACCGGAACTAAGATGATTCATATCGGAAAAAACACCCGTAGCACTATTATTTCTAAAGGTATTTCTGCCGGAAACTCCAAAAATAGTTATCGGGGTTTAGTGCAAATGGGACCCAAGGCAAAAGGGGCAAGAAATTACTCTCAATGTGATTCAATGTTGATTGGAGATAATGCCGAAGCCAATACATTTCCTTACATTCAAGTTGATAATAATACAGCGAAAGTTGAACACGAAGCCTCTACTTCTAAGATAGGAGAAGATCAACTTTTTTACTTTGCCCAACGGGGTATTTCTGAAGAAGATGCAGTCTCAATGTTAGTCAGTGGTTTCTGTAAAGATGTGTTGAGTGAATTACCGATGGAATTTGCTTCAGAAGCTGATAAGTTGTTAAGTCTTAAGTTGGAGGGAACTGTGGGTTAAGGGTTTATCTAGAGTTCTGTTTTTGTTTCGCGCAAAGGCGCAAAGGCGCAAAAAATTTTCTTTTGAAGTCGTTTAGTTATTTTAAGGAAGAAATGATGAGTGATGTTATTTTATCGGTTAAAAATTTGACTGCTAATGTTGAAGGAACTCCTATTTTGAAAGGAGTTAACCTGGAAATTAAAGCAGGAGAAGTTCATGCGATTATGGGCAGAAATGGGTCAGGAAAAAGCACCTTATCTAAAGTTTTAGCAGGGCATCCTGACTATGAAATCACTGGTGGTGAAGTGCTTTATAAAGGGAACAATATTCTAGATAAAAGTCCCGATGAAAGAGCTTTAGAAGGTATCTTTTTAGCCTTTCAATACCCCTTAGAAATTCCTGGAGTGAGCAATTTAGACTTCTTAAGAGTAGCCTATAATGCTCGTCGTAAACATTTAGGTTTAGAAGAAATAGATACCTTTGATTTTGAAGACTTGGTTGAGGAAAAATTAGGGGTAGTGAAAATGGATTCTGCTTTCCTCGATAGAAGTTTAAATGAGGGGTTTTCTGGAGGTGAAAAGAAGCGTAATGAAATCCTACAAATGGCCTTATTAGAACCCACATTAGGCATTTTAGATGAAATTGATTCGGGGTTAGATATTGATGCTTTAAAAATTGTTGCTAATGGGGTTAACCAGTTAGCGACTCCTGATAATGCTTTCTTATTAATCACTCATTATCAACGGTTATTAAACTATATCGAACCCCATCATATTCATGTGATGTATGATGGTCAAATTGTTACCAGTGGAGGCAAAGAATTAGCCCTAGAATTAGAAGAATCAGGGTATGATTTCATCGAGGAAAAATTACTCGCACAAGCGTAAATTATAAGGTGTTTCTAGGGGTAAGTTTTGTTTTGCCCCTAGATAGTATATAGATATGAATGGGAGTAAAAATAAAAAATTAAGTGAAAACAGATAGTATTTTTTATCAACTCTTTCAAACCTTTCCTCGTTGTTTTTTCGATTTATTGAAGCTTCCGGCTGAGGCAGTTAATGATGATCAATTTTCTTCTGTAGAAGTCAAACAACTCGCTTTCCGTCTTGATGGGGTATTTCTTCCTAATAGTTAATAGAGACAATCTTAGTGTATAAACTGCCAAAAATTAATCGTCAGGAGATAGAAAAAATGTTTAGTTTAAGTGATTTGAGAGAAACCAAAGTTTATCAAGAAGCTTTAGAAGAGGGTAGAGAAGAGGGAAAATTAGTTGCTAAACAAAACTTAATTCTCCGTCAACTTAATCTAAAAATAGCTAATATTTCTCCTAGTGGGGATTTGGATATTAAAATAAAGCAGAAAGAGTAGTTTAATAAAGTGATTGAATTATTTAAACAAATAGATGCACCCAAACAAGTCGAAAGAGTTAACAATTCTCTCACTAAGATACAATGATTGCTTCGGGGAATTTTCAGTGAGAGTTAAAGGTTAATATTAAATTTTCCCCTCGCAATGACAACTTAAGTCTTTAATAACTTTTAAGAATTGGTATAATTATCTGATTTGAAAACACTTGTATTTTTTTCTGTTTTATGCTTAAGCTTTAGATAGTTTTCTATCTTGGTACAAAACTTGTTCACCAAACCCGAATTAGTCGTAAACTATATAATTGAAACAATCGGAAGGAGTTGGCGAGTGGAACGCACATTTATCATGATTAAACCGGATGGGGTACAACGGGGACTGGTGGGTGAAGTCATTGGTCGTTTTGAAGCCAAAGGATTTACCTTAGTAGGACTCAAATTAATGTCTGTGTCCAAAGAATTAGCCGAAGAACATTACGATGTGCATAAAGAACGTCCTTTCTTTGGTAGTTTAGTAGAGTTTATCTGTTCTTCTCCTGTGGTAGCTATGGTATGGGAAGGAGAAGGTGTGGTTGCTTCTGCACGGAAACTCATCGGCGCAACTAACCCGTTATCGGCTGAACCTGGAACCATTCGAGGTGATTTTGGCGTGAGTGTGGGACGCAACCTTATTCATGGTTCTGACGCGATTGAAACGGCGCAACGGGAGATTAGTCTCTGGTTTAACGAAAAAGAGTTAAGCAGTTGGGAACCTACCGTTAAAACCTGGTTATACGAATAAGTAAATCAAGGCATAAGGCATAATGTGGGCAATGCTCAATTCAATAAGGTAAAAACCTTTATATCAAAATACTTATCAGCATTGCCCACTCCACAACTGTTGAATGTGTAATTATAAAGATATTAAAAAAATCTTAACAAAGGGGAAAAGATTAGACCATGCTTGTTTTCCTGTGTCTGTTCTTCAACCTTCTTATAAATTTAACTCGAACAATACCCAAGAGCCGTTATCATAAGAAACTAAAAATCTTTACAATAGTAGCATCTATATTAGATTAATTTTCTTAAATAATTATGGCTCCCCCAATTGTTAAACGATTTGCTATCTCCTTTCAACAGAACTACTGGTTAGGATTTTTAACCGTGGTCGCTGGTTTTGGAGTATCGGGGTTAGTGGCCTTACAACCGCCGCCACCACCGCCAGCACCTACCTATACAGCGTTTGGACAATTGACCTTTACGGAACCGCCTCCCGCTTTTACCACCACAGGGAATGAACTACAAGCTCAAGGAAGAGGACTCTCCCTAAGCAAAGGAAACCTGTTGTCTGGACGGGTGCTTCAGAATGTTATGGATAAGTTACAACTATCACCCAAAGAAATTCGCCAGATGCAAGAGAAAACCTTAGCGATAGAAATACCAGAAGGGGGTTCCCGAGGAGAAGTGTCTGGTTCAACCATTAAACTGCAATACACGGATAAAGAATCCCCTACCCGTGCCACCCTCATCTTAGAAGCCTTTATGGAAGAGATGGTAGACCATAGTCGCTGGTTGAACACTTCTGAATTGAGGAGTCGTATTGATGCACTGAGTAAACGACTGGCTCAAGTTAAAGACGACCTAACCGCAGCAGAAAATCGATTTTATCGTTATGTTTCTCAACAAGGGGCAGATTTACTCACCATTCAAGATGGAAGTCTGTTTAGTGGTATTACCAGTAGTCAACAAAGACAACGGGAATTAGGATTGGCCCTGCAAGAAATCGACGGTCGTATTAATAGCTTAATGAGTCAATTAGGGTTAACTCCCGAACAAGCTTACGCTTCGGTGGCCTTAAGTGCTGACCCGATTTTAGCGAATTTACGAGCGCAAATTCTACAAATTGAACAACAACTCGAACGATTAAAGTTAGATTTACGACCCGAACACCCCACCATCGAAAAACTCCTCAAAGAAAAACAAGTTAATGAAACCCTGTTCCAACAAAGGGCCCAAGAATTAATGGGAGCGAGGGATTTAGCCCCCATTCCCATCAGTCAGATTCGTCAAGATAGTAGTCTTGACCCCAGTAGACAACAGTTAGCCAATGAACTCTTAGCCTTAGAAACCAGACGGGCCGGATTATTAAAGCAGTTAGATTCAGTGATCGAAACGGAACAAAAACTGCGTGAACAGTATGAAAAATTCCCAGATAAGCAGTTACAACAAGCAAAACTGGTTCAAGAGGTTGAATTCCAACGGATTGTTTATCAAAATATTCTAACGGCTTTGGTGGATGCACAAGCAGCAGAAGCAGAAACGGTGGGGAGTTTATCCATAGCACTTCCTCCTACCTATCAGCCGACTCCTCCCCGACAAATCAAACCCAAAAATAAGTTACTGATCATTGCTGCTGGTGGTGGTATCGGTTTAGTGGCTGGCCTGGGCTTAATCCTGCTCTTGGCTTTAATCGACGATCGCTTACATACTCCCCAAGAACTTCGAGATGCCCTCACCGATCGCGAAATTCCTCTGTTGGGACAGTTACCCTTTGTTTATAGTTCCCTCTACCGCGAGGATTATAGTCCTGTTTTAGTGGACGGGGACGCAGGGGATTTGAGTTTTTATGAGCGGGTTCGTAGTAACTTACGCCGTCTCGGTTCGGATATGTCGAAAGTGGTGATGATTACCAGTGTGAGTAACGAAGAAGGAAAAAGTGCCACTGCTTACAATTTAGCGATTGCTTCGGCACAAGCTGGAAAACGGACGTTGTTAATAGAGGCTGACTTAAGATCCCCATCTAAAGCCCAATGGTTAGACATCACCCCCGACCCCAATAGCAATGTAGAACCCCTACGGTTCTACCATAATCGCAGTGATGCTGTGGTTTTAGTGCCGAAAGTCCCCTATTTGTCCATCTTAACCAGCCCTGGTCCCCAACGTCAGGCTGCAGCTATTATTGAATCGAGTGAGTTACGACTCCTCTTAAAAGATGCAAGGGGACGCTACGACGTGGTGATTATTGATAGCCCCTCCCTTTCCCGCTGTAACGATGCCTTGTTACTAGAATCGTTAACCGATGGTTTGGTATTGGTGACTCGGCCCGGCACCACCCGTTCTAGTTTGTTAAATGAAGCCATTGATCAATTATCCGATGCGGAGGTTCCGGTTTTAGGGGCGGTGATTAATGGGGTAGAAGATTTAGTGGCACCGGTCACCAACATACCAGAGACCAATGGTAACGGTAACGGTAACGGACACAGTGGAGAGATTCCTGTTTTGGAAGAAAATCCCGCTTACTAAAAAACACCTCTTGTGTGATGTCACGGAATCTTAAATAATAAATGACAATTTGTCGTGGGGAGTGCCGTGTCTATTAACCCGAAAAAGTCCCGTTCTTTAATCAATATTGCTGGTCTGGTGGCTGTGGCTACCCTCATTAGTAAATTATTTGGGTTGATCCGAGAACAAGCGATCGCAGCAGCGTTTGGTGTTGGCCCTGTGGTCAATGCTTATGCTTACGCCTATGTAATCCCTGGGTTTTTACTCATTTTACTGGGGGGCATCAACGGACCATTTCACAGTGCTTTAATTAGCGTTTTAGCCAAACGAGACAAGTCAGAAGCGGCCCCATTAGTGGAAACGGTAACCACCTTAGTGAGTACGGTGTTGTTGCTGGTTACGGTTGTTTTAATTGTCTTTGCAGATACGTTTATCTCGGTATTGGCCCCTGGGTTAGAAGGAGAGGTAAAAACCATTGCCATTCAACAATTACAAATTATGGCTCCTTTAGCCTTATTAGCAGGACTCATTGGTATTGGGTTCGGAACCCTTAACGCAGCCGATCAATATTTATTACCCAGTATTAGCCCCTTATTTTCCAGCGTGGCCATTGTTATCGGTGTGTGGACTTTAATGTGGCAGTTGGGCAGCAATCTTAACAACTCGGAAAATTGGTATTTAGGGGGTCTGGTTTTAGCCGGGGGAACTCTTGCAGGAGGGTTTCTACAATGGTTAGCCCAACTATGGGCCCAATGGCAAGCGGGGATGGGAAAACTGCGTTTACGCTTTAATTGGCGCATTCCAGGGGTGATGGATGTGATTAAGGTGATGGGGCCGGCTACCCTATCATCGGGGATGTTACATATTAATGTTTATACGGACCTCTTTTTTGCCTCGTTTATTGAAAATGCAGCCGCAGCGATGCGTTATGCCAATTTTATTGTTTTGACTCCGTTAGGCATTATTTCTAATATGATTTTAGTGCCGTTTATGCCGGTTTTTTCTCGTTTAACAGCACCGGAACATTGGCCAGAATTAAAAGTAAGGATTCGTCAAGGGTTATTATTAACAGCGTTAACCATGTTACCGTTAACTGCTATTTTTATAGCTTTAGCGGATGTTATTATTCGGGTGATTTATCAACGAGGGGCGTTTAAATCGGCTGATGCGGATATAGTGATTCCTGTTTTAATGGCTTATGGAATAGGAATGTTTTTCTATTTAGCGAGGGATGTGTTAGTTCGGGTTTTTTATGCTTTAGGCGATGGAGAAACGCCGTTTCGTATTAGTATTTTTAATATTTTTCTCAATGGTTTTTTAGATTTTCTCTTGTATAAACCTTTTAAAACACCTGGGTTGGTTTTGGCAACCATCGGGGTGAATTTAGTTTCTTTAATTATTTTCTTGGCTATTCTCAATAATCGTTTAGGGGGTTTACCTTTAAAAGAATGGGGAAAGGCGTTACTCGCATTAACAGGAATCAGTTTTATTGCGGGTGTCGCGAGTTGGGGAGTTAGTTGGAGTTGGCAACAGTTTTATACTGGGGATAATTTAGGCTTACAATTGTTACAGTTACTTTTATCGGTTACTGTCGCTTTGGTTATTTTCTTGATATTATCGATCCAATTAAAATTACCCGAAGTCGATTTATTACTCTCTCGAATTAAAGGAAAATTCCAGCGTTAAGGCTATATTCTAACCCCTAGGGAACAGGCAAAAGCCAATACTGCGACTTAAACAATCAAGAAATTAGTGTAACTAGGAATCCGTTTTATTATTTTTTCGGGTACTTTTTAAGCGTTTTAGTTTTTGTTTGAGGTTTTTAAAGGAGTCAGTTTGCACAATATCAGCCACTTGTTTTGCTTGCTTACTTCTATCAATTTCAATCTTCAATTCTTGCACTTGTTGGCGGAGTTTTGTTTCCCGAATTTCCACCTGTCTGGCCATATTTTGGAATACCCTTGCTAGTTGGCCTAATTCATCTTCACGGGCAGCAACGACATCAAGACTATCGATAGCAAAAGATTCACTTTCTACAGCAGCAGCAGCTTCAGTCATTAGTTTAACTTGTTCTAAATACTTCAACATGATTTGATTTTTTTCGTAGATTTCGTTTTCTAAATCTGTTGAATGCTCTGTAATCGTATCTAGCAAAATTTCTAAGTCTTCTTGCTCATCTTTCAACTCTTCAATCTCTTTTTGAAGGGCTTTATTTTGCTGAATTAATTCGTCTTGTGACAGTTGCTTATCAATCATAATAATTATTCTAATTCTAGGGTCAATGTGGGCATGAGTCGCTGGAGATTTTTCAAAGATTTTCCCTGCCAAGGAATAGCATTAGACCCTTTTACAGTGATTGAGCTATTTTTTTTCTTGCGAATGTTAATCACAAATTTTGATAACATACTGATTCCAGAACTATTAAGAAATTCCAATTCTTTTAAATCGAGGGTAATGGTTTCAGGATCATTTTTTGTGGTTTCACCTAGCAATTCAACAATGGGAATGTATTCTTCACTGCCACTTAATCTTAATGAACCTTGAAAAGTCACAGTAACAGTTTCGGGATGATAGGTAACGCAATAATCTTCGGTTTTAACTTCCATAATTTAATCAATTACTCCTTAATCAAAGTGAACTTGAATCATGTATTTTTCAAATATCATACTTTCAATTTTACCATAGTATTAACCGTTAAGATCCCAGCTTCTTCGGGATTATTATCGATTTTCCAACCTAAGTTAGCTCCATAATCACAGCAAATTGTAATCAGCCCTAACCCGGAAGCACTGCTATTTTCTTCCTCGGCTAATTTTTCCATTTGTGTTACGTATAGGTCTTCAGGATCACAGGTAACCAAATCATCAATAATGGTTTTAAATTTAGGCCAATCTTCAGACGGTATGCAATTTTTTGAAAATAAAATGACCGTTTCATCTAATAAATGAATTCCAAACTGAATGGTACTATGAATACTCTCATCATGGAATTTCATGGCATTTTCTAAGAGTTCGTTAGCAATATAACTCACAGCCCCTTTGAGTTCTTTTTGCCGTTCAATGGTACTGGGTTCGTCTTCGTTGGCCGGAAAAAATGTGGTTAGATAATCAGCAACAAAATCTGCCGATAATCCATTATTGCGCCAGCGTTGTTTTAAAGGGATGGAAGAAGGAGAAAAACTAATCACCAAGAATTGATCACTTTCTGGTAAATTCTCTTCAAACTCTCCATATATCTCATAGGTTTTCATGATTGACTCTTAGTTAGCTAAGGAATATGTGTGACTCGTTTAACTAGGGTGGACGCAATCTCTGATAAGGACAGCACTTCGATCGCAGCCTCCATTTCGATAGCGGCTTTAGGCATCCCATAGACCACACAACTTTGTTGATTTTGGGCAATGGTATGCCATCCTCGGCGACGTAACTTTTTTAGTCCTATAGCTCCGTCTCTTCCCATGCCTGTCAATAAGACCGCAATTCCTCTTCGGCTCCAGGATTGAGCCACACTCTCACAAAAAACATCAATGGACGGACGATAGGGATAATCTTGAGGCTCTTTAGTGTATGTTAACTTTAAATTGGGTCGTAGCACTAAGTGATCGTTGGTTCCTGCTAACAAAACTTTACCTTCTCGTAACCGATCCCCTTCGCACGCTAACACCACAGAAAGGGGCGTTTGTTCATCCAACCATTTAGCTAACCCAGAGGAAAACTGGACATCGACGTGCTGAATAATGACAATACTGGCCTCAAAATTAGGGGGTAATTCACTTAAAACACGGGCTAAGGCTTTCGGTCCGCCAGTGGAGGCCCCGATAACAATTAATGGGGGTAATTGGCGAGGGGGATAGGAGGACTTATTAAGGGCGGATTTGTCACTGCTGCTTCCTGAGCGAGTAGAAGACCGTTTTGGGTTGAGTCTGCCAATAACAATGCCAATGGAGACAATAGTTTTTAACAAAGCTTGATTGAGTGTTTCGTCTTCTGAGATGCCCATAATTGGGGTACTGACCACATCTAAAGCCCCATAACCCATTGCTTCAAACACTTTGGCCGAATTCTTTTTAATGTCGGCCGTCACGATTAAAATAGCGCAGGGGGACTGTTGCATAATAACTCTGGTGGCTTCGACCCCATCCACCTCTGGCATAATCATATCCATCAGAATTAGATCAGGTGTATCTCTGGCACAATAAGTAATGGCACTTTTGCCATCGTAAGCGACCCAGGCTATATCATAGCCAGGAACTGAAGTAACCAGACGCCGTAGGGTTTCTACGACCATCACCGTATCATTAACAATTGCAATCCTCATCAGGGTGCTGTCATCAGTGTTATTTTTGCTTAATTACCAGTAAAGTGATGTCATCATAGACGGTTTGAGTATCGATGTGTTGCTTCACATCATTAATCACAGCCGTTTTGATCTCCTGTGCTGATTGTTCCCAATTTTGACTAACAATCTCACATAAGCGTTCTAAACCATACATCTCTCCGTTAGGGTCTTCGGCTTCGGTGATACCGTCTGTGTAAAGCACCACCACATCTCCAGGGTTTAAGAGGATCTCGGTTTCTCCTAAAAAATCACTAATATCTTCTTCTAATCCCACGGGAAATCCGAGATCAATGGTATCAACGATCTCCACTTCTCCTCCTTTTCTCACCACAATTAAGGATTCATGTTGACCGCTTAAGCGCAGACAATTATCTTCGTAATCCAATAGGGATAGGGTTAAATTTTTATCTGAGTTAATGCGTTCAACGTTATCGAAAATGGTGCGATTAATGACGGACAAAAACTTCAGGGGGTCTGCTTCATTTTGGGTCATTAGGGTACGAATGGCGGTTTGCACCATAATCATGACCACACCACTTTCTAATCCATGACCAGTTACGTCTCCAATCCCAATTTTAATCCGACCATTTTGATTCAAAACATCGTAATAGTCTCCCCCTACATCCGTGGCCGGTTCCATAAACCCGGCAATGTCTAACCTTTCGATTTGTTCTAATTCCTCGCTTTTCGGTAAAATCATCTGTTGTAATCTACGGGTGATTTCAATTTCTGCACTGAGACGCAGGTTTTCTTCTTTGAGTTTTTCTTCTGCTTCTTTGCGCTTCAACAGGTTGTTATAAGCAATGGAATGGTAACGAATACGAGCAATTAACTCTACTTTATCGGGTAATTTAACGAGATAGTCATTGGCCCCTAATTGAAAGGCTTCCGCTTTGATTAGGGGTTCTTCTTTGCTCGAAAGAACGATGAGGGGAATATCGTGGGTGGGTGCATCTTTTGCCCGTAGAAATCTCACCAACATCAGTCCTTCAATGTCAGGCATGACCAAATCCTGTAAAATCACCGTTGGTTGTACCTCTCTAGCCATTTTCAAGGTTTCTGTGGGGTCACGGCAATAATGAAAGATAATATCGCTTTCTGTGGCTAACATACGGCGAATGGCTTCGCCAATAGTGGGTTGATCGTCAATTAAAAGAACAACAATAGGGGAGTCGGTCATTATAAAGGGGGATGGGGAGCATCGAGGGAAGATGTTCAGGGGTTAACCACCGTTGCTGCGATCAGAGTCCTTTTTATAGAATAACCTAAACTCGTCAACCTATCCTGAAAGGATAACTGTGGTACTATCATGGTGTTGCATCTGGGATCAAGAATATGCTTCAGGTTGTAATTAAACGCATCAAACCAGGGAAAGAAGAAAAACTCAGAAACTGGTTGACACAACTTGCCCAACGAGCAGATGAGGTTCGTGCTACCTTTAAAGATGAAACTGTCAGGGCTGAACAAGCATACCTTATTGGCACTATTGATGGACCAATCTTAGTCTATGTGATGGAAGCAGAGGATTTTTCGGTGGGTGCTAAGGCTTTTGCTAAGTCAGTACACCCTATCGATCATCAGCATCGCCAAGTTATGGCAGAATGTTTAGGAGAATCAGTTAATATTGAGCCCCTTTTTGATATTTCAATCGAAGATTAATATTTTAGCCCAACAAGCGTTTTATCCACTTCAACTTACCTTTATAGGGGGGAAAACGTAAGTTTGTCTCTAACCAAAAGGAGCGTTTTAAAACACTTTTATAATGGGAAAATGTATCAAAGCTGGCTTGACCATGATAAGAACCCATGCCACTCTTTCCTATCCCACCAAATGGTAAGGTTAAGACTCCATATTGCATCACTGTATCGTTAATTCCTACCCCTCCTGATCTCGTATTTTCTAGTACCATATTCTGTTGCTTTTGATTATTAGAAAATAAATAAATGGCTAAGGGTTTAGGTCTTTTATTGATAAAAGTGATCGCTTCTTCTAGTTCATCATATTCTAAAATGGGCAAAATAGGACCGAATATCTCGTCTTCCATAATGGGGAAATCAGGTTCAATCTTATCCATAACGGTTGGAGAAATATAATTTTCTTCGGGAATTACCTGACCCCCTATAATAATATTCCCTGGTGATAATAAAGCACACAATCGGTTAAAGTGATACTGATTAATAATTCTTCCGTAGTCTGGACTTTGGGCAGGATTTTCTCCATAAAATTCTTTAATTGATTGACTAATCGCCTCTAATAGCTGCGATTTAATTGGTCGATTAATTAATAAATAATCAGGAGCAATACAACTTTGTCCAGCGTTCAAAAATTTACCCCAGACAATCCGTTTTGCAGTTTCTTTTACATTAATATTATTGTCAACAATACAAGGGCTTTTACCCCCTAATTCTAAGGTGATTGGTATTAACTGTTTAGCAGCAGCTTCCATGACAATTTTTCCAATGGCAGGACTTCCCGTAAAAAAGATGTGATCCCATTGTTCTTTTAAGAGTTCTTGACTGGTTTCTTTTCCCCCTTGAATTACTTTTAGATAACTTTCCTCAAAATTATTGTTAATAATTTTTTCAAGCATTTTAGAGGTGTTTGGACTTAATTCTGATGGTTTAATAATGGCACAGTTACCGGCAGCGATCGCTCCTATTAAGGGCAGAATGGCTAAAGAAAAGGGATAATTCCAAGGACTAATAATAAGCACAACACCTTTCGGTTGGGGTTGAATAAATGCAGTGCCGGGAAACTGTTCGATGGGAGTCGAAACATATCGAGGTTTAACCCATTTTCTAAGATTATTAAGGGTGTTCTCAATCTCTTTTTTGATGATTCTAAGTTCTGATAAGTAACTTTCAAAGTGACATTTACCTAAGTCTTGATGTAACGCTTCAACTATCTCATTTTCTTGGTCAATAATTATCTGTTTTAGTTGTCTTAGTTTCTGCTGACGAAACTCAATGATTTGTGTCTCTCTCAATAAGAAATATTGATGTTGTTTTCTAACGACTGCTTCTATCTTTTCAGTGTGCAACATTTTGTGATAACCTCCAATATTTAAAATTTAACCAATTATTAAAGTGATTCTATGGCTTGATCTAATAATTGATATCCCTCTTCTACTGTTTCAATACGCGAGACTTTATCCCTTAATTCTGATGCACCAGGAAATCCTTTACAATACCAACTTAGATGTTTTCTTGCTTGATAAATGCCTCTTTTGCCTTTATATTCCCATAATCCTTTTAAATGTTCTTTGGCACATTCTAGCTTCTCTATAGACGTAGGTTGAATCAGTTTATTTCCTGTACGAAAAAAATAGTCAATTTCTCCTACTAAAAAAGGATAACCTAGGGTTCCACGGGAACACATTACCCCATCTGCACCCGTGATTTCTAAACAGTTAATGGCAGCTTCAACAGAGAAAAGATCCCCATTAGCTATAACGGGAATAGTCAAGATTTCTTTAACTTTTTTTATCCATTCCCATCGTGCTTTTCCTGTATATCCTTGGGCGCGAGTTCTACTATGAAGGGTTAACATGGATGCCCCAGCGTCTTCCATTTTTTGAGCAAATTCTAAGATGTTAATTTCGTTATCATTCCATCCTATTCTAGTTTTCACAGTAACAGGAATTTCTACAGCTTTAAGCACTTCTTTGACAAGATTTTGTGCAACTTCTGGTTGTCTTAATAAAGAAGAACCACCGCCTTTCTTTGTGATTTTATTAACAGGACACCCCATATTAATATCAATCGTTTTTGCTCCTTCTTGTACAGCTTTTTGTGCCGCTTCTGCCATAAAATCAGGACGACAATCAAACAATTGAATACTGATGGGTTGTTCATCGGGGTCAATTTCCATCAGTCTAGGAAGTTGTTTTAAATGATGAATTTCTGTGGCACTTACCATCTCAGTGTACATCATAGAATAGGGAGAATAACGTCTCACTAAACGACGAAAAACTAAGTCAGTTACACCCGATAAAGGAGACTGTAAAACTCGACTTTTAACTTCCACTGAACCAATTTTTAAAGGTTGAGATAATTTTTTTTGTAGATGAGATGAGATTGATAGCATATGGTATTTACCTTTGATCTATAAATAGTAAGATAGCTTTATTTTGATTGATTACGTAGCTGATTTTTACTTTCTTTTGATTCATTCAAAGAAAATAAATTTGTCCAAACTAGGGTAATTTGAATCATCTGTAAATAGGTTTGTAAGTCCAATTGTCCAGTTTTTAACATTTCTTTGTATTGTTCATGGGAATATCGTAATTGTCCGTGTTGTAACATCAAACTTTTGGGTAGTTGTTCACTCCATTCATCTATTAATTGTAATATGTGATTATGAGATAGTTCTCTTTGTTTTTTATGCCATCTTTGACATTGATCTGAGAAGATTTGTGTCATTTTTTCAATTTGTTCATAAACTTCTGTGGCTACTTGACCATCAATTAACATTAAACGATATTTTTGTCGTAAATTTTCTATTTCTTCTGTTGCTTTTTGAGGATTACTCTCTAATAATTGTCTCAATTCATGAATAGTTTGTAAGTTAGCTTTGAGGAGATTATTTTGTTTTCGCTTTCGTAACCAACGCAGTAAAAAGCCAATACTACTGGTAGTAACTAACATAATTAAACCCGCTTGTAGCGGTTTATTTTCTCTTAAATAACGTTGCCACGCAACTCTAGGATCACCATAATTAAAGACTTGTTGCGCCCCTGGATGAATATAAATCAACCCTTCACTTAATAGTTTAGCATCTTGTTCAGAGGCTAATTCGGGATAAAATGGAGAGTATTGACGAAAGTTAGAAATAATCGCCCAAGTTAACAAAGCAACTGTTCTTTGATTGACATCTGGACGAGTAATTAATGCCCCAGGTGTTGAGATAGTTGGTAAGTCTTGATTGGGTAATTCTGGTAGAGGTTTATAAGTCCCTTGGGGAATAATTGCCTCTTGATAAGATTCAGGAAATTGAATAGTTAAATAATTAATTAAACTAGAATCTATAGGAATAAAACATAATTGATTAGCTTGTTTCAAGTCTTGTTTGAATTTTTCACTGGTAGCTAAAGGTCCGACATAAATAAAAGCATCTACTTGATTATCATTAAGTTTTTTTACTCTATCTTCATTAGATTTGACTTCTGTAACTATTATATTACTGGCTGCAAAAATACGTTTTGCGGTAAAATAAATTCCACTACCTTCTGCCCCAATAATGACCTTTTTTCCTTGTAAATCTGCCAATGTTTTTATATCAGAGTTGGCTTGAGTTACTATATGTAAATATTCTTGAGTTAAAACCAATAAGGTATTAACTTTGCCTTCTTTCATCGCTTCACTGGCTACATCGGATTGTACGATGGCAAAATCTACTTCTTTATTTAATAATCGTTGTAAATTTTGTTGTGAACCTTGAGACTTATAATTATCTGTTACATCAATTTGGTCTATGGTATTGGCTGATAATTTAATCTGAGAACTAATTCTTTGATAACCACTTCCCTCCGAACCACTTGATATGGATACTAGGGTTTTTTGTGTTCCACAACTGCCTACAAGGATAGGAAGAATTAAGATTAAACTACCCGTTAATAATTGTTTTATCATTTTGTATTTTCTAAGGATAAATTATAAATTTGACGACGGGAAAAAGGGGTTATTTCGGCTAATTTACGACTGGCTTGCGATCGCGTCATTCCTTGGTTTAATAATTGTTGTAATTCCTCCTTTAATTCTTCGACGGTTAACTCAAGGGAATGGGGTTGAAAACAGCCAGCAATAATTAAGGTAAATTCTCCTTTAATTTGTTGAGAATTCTGATAATATAAGATAGCATCCTCTAAAGTTCCTCGCCAAAATTCTTCATAACGTTTAGTGATTTCTCTTGCCACTGTAATTTGACGATCATTACCCAAAATATCTTTAAACTCTGTTAAGGTTTTCAGTAAACGATGGGGGGCTTCATAGATAATAATTGTGCGAGTTTCTGTCATTAATTGATGCAAGCGATCGCGTCTTTCTTTCCCTTTTACTGGCAAAAATCCCTCAAAAACAAAGCGATCACTAGACAACCCAGACACAGCAAGGGAAGTAATAGCAGCCGTTGGACCAGGAATAGGAATAACAGGAATATTTGCTATAATACAAGCATAAATTAAATCGTATCCAGGATCAGAAATTCCTGGCATACCCGCATCCGTTACTAAAGCAATGGTTTGCCCTTCTTCAAGATAGTTTAACAATTCAGTTTGGCGAGCCATGCGATTATAATGGTGGTAGCTAATTTGAGGCGTAGTAATCTGAAAATGATGCAAAAGTTTGGCAGTATGACGGGTATCTTCTGCGGCGATAAGATTAACTGATTTTAAAATTCGGATCGCCCGAAAGGTAATATCTTCTAAATTACCGATAGGTGTTCCCACAATGTAAAGTGTTCCCTGCTGTAAACTTTCGTTGTTCATTATAATTATTAGTCATGAATGGATTATTTGTCGGTTTAACGACTCTCGATATCATTTATCTTGCTGATCATTTTCCCCATTCTAATGAAAAAATTGTCGCTCTTGATCAAACTATTGCGGCAGGGGGACCAGCTACTAATGCAGCTATTACGTTTCAACATTTTGGTCATCAAGGTACTCTTTTAAGTATGATTGGAAACCATCCTATTAGTCAACTGATTTGTGCGGAATTAGAAGATTGTTCTTTAAGTGTTTTTGATCTTGCCCCTTATCACCCAGAACCCCCTCCTGCTTCTTCAATTATTGTTAATAAATTGACGGGAGAAAGGGCTGTTATTTCTATTAATGCTATCAAATCTCAGGCAAAAGCTGATAAATTCTCCTTGGAAATGTTACAGGATATTGATATCATTTTAATCGATGGTCATCAGATGGCTGTAAGTCAAGTTATTGCCCAAGAAGCCCATTTTAGAGGTATTCCTGTGGTCATTGATGGAGGCAGTTGGAAACCTGGCTTTGAAAAGGTTTTACCCTATGTTAACTATGCTGTTTGTTCGGCTAATTTTCATCCGCCTAATTGTTATGATAATGATGATGTTTTCCAGTATTTAAAGCAAATTGGTATTCCTAATATTGCCATTACGAATGGAGAAAATCCTATTACGTATTGGACTCATAAAGAGTTTGATAGTATAGAAGTTTCTCAGATTAAAGCTGTTGACACTTTGGGTGCCGGTGATGTTTTTCATGGGGCTTTTTGTCACTTCATTTTAACTCATAATTTCATCGATTCTTTAGCAAAAGCTTCAGAAGTTGCTGCGGTTGCTTGTCAATCTTTTGGAACCCGTCAATGGATGGAAACTTTAACTGTTCCTGCAACAGAAAATAATAAGAAATTAACTGAAAATGATCTTTTTTTTTGATGAATGAATTACCAAATTGGTTAACTATAGGTTTATTTTCTGGATAAATTTCTCTTGATGTTCCCTAACATTAGTTTTTGTATTAATACAATTTAAAAAGTGGAATATTAGTCTTAAAATAGAGATAAAATGAATCAAGAAAAAACAGAAAAAATTGGTCTTAATTTATCAATATTGGTAACTCTATTGATGTCGGGTTTAGGCATTGGTTTTGGTGTTTTTACCAAATCAGAAGCTATTTTACTTGATGGTTTTTTCAATGTCGTTAGTTTCATCATGGCTTTGATAACATTAGGAGTTGCCTGGTTACAAAAACAACCAGAAAATGAACAGTTTAACTTTGGTTATCTTAGTTTTATTCCGTTGGTTAATCTCATTAAAGGATTATTGATTTTTCTCTTATCATTATTTGCTTTAACCTCTGCTATAACTGCCATTTTACATGGGGGTAGAACTCTGAATGCCAATATAGCTGTCATTTATGCTTTAATTGCTGCTGCTGGTTGTTTAATAACGGCTTTGATTCAAAAAAAAATCGCCCAACAAACTCGCTCACTCATGATAGAAGTGGATGCTAAAAACTGGTTGATTAATGGATTAATTAGTTTATGTGTTGGGGTTGCTTTTGGAATCGTCATTTTTATTAAAAATACTTCTTTATCTTGGTTTATTCCTTATGTTGATTCTACTTTAGTTATTATCTTGATTTTAATCACTTTGCCTGTTCCTATTCAAATTATTATCGCAAGTTTAAAACAGTTATTACTCGCTTCTCCTAATGCCAAAATTCAACAAAAAATAAAACAGTTATTTGAAACAACAGCTAACCCTTTTCCCTTAGAAAAATATTGGTTAAGAATGACCCAAATAGGTAACAGTCTATTTGTTAGTATTTATTGGTTATTACCGCAAGATTATATTCTAAAAGATGTTGAAGAATTAGATCATATTAGAGAAGAAGTTAGTAAAGTTATCTATGAAAATTATCCTGATTTAATGATCGATATTATCTTTACTAAAGATTCTAAATGGGCAGAAGATACATCGATACAGCAAAAACATTAGATTTTTTCAAAGATTTTACTTGTCATTTTAATTCTAAAATAAAACTAAAATAATATTGCTCTTGACACTCCTAAAATTTGTATGTTAGCCTGTCGCTACAAACCATTAAAGGCTTGAAATTAAAATCAGGCATCTTGTTGTTCTCTACCCTAATATAACAATTACTTCAGTTGTAATTTATCTTTGTTTTGCCAAATCCGAACAAAATTATTGCTAGTTAGAGGAGAACATCATGCCCATTCATATTTATTCTGCACCCTTCATTGATCCATTACCTAGTCTCAATCTGGATATTCCCTATTCTATCGTTACCATAGGAACTGATGGGGATGATATTCTCATAGGAACTGTAGAAACTGATGCGATCGATGGACGCGGTGGTAACGACGAAATATCAGGATTAAGTAACGATGACGCTATCTCTGGAAACGAAGGGGATGATATTATTAATGGAAACGAAGGGGATGATATTCTCTTTGGTCATCAAGGGAATGATATTGTCTCTGGAGGGACAGGAAAAGATACCATCGTTGGAGTTGATCCCAGATCAGGGTTTGGGGAGTCTGAAATAGATATTTTAAAAGGAGATGAAGGAAAAGATACCTTTGTTTTAGGGGATCAAAATAATGTTTATTATGTTGATAGTGATCCCACTTCTTCTGGGGAACAAGACTATGGATTAATTGTTGATTTTACTGTTGGTGAAGACAAAATTGAACTCAATGGAACCCCAGACAATTATTTGCTAGACTTCTTTACCACCAGTGATGGCATCGTTAAAGCAGACATTGTTTATGATCCCGGAGTAGCCGCAAAAGGGGAACTAATCGCTATTTTAGAAGATGTTTCTGCTGATTTAAACTTAACAGATTCCTCTTTTGTCTATGAAGAAAATGATTATGAAGTTGTCTACAATGAAATTTTTGAACCATTGGAACCGTTAGATCCTGGAACGTATTACTCAGGATCTTACTCAGTAACATTGAATAATCCGGGGGGAGTTAATATCATTTGGGATAATCCAGGGTGGTCATTCAACGATAATCTTATCAGCATATCAGACCCCAATCTCGGTACAGTTATCAGTTTTGATCCTCTTCCTATTATTCCCCCTAATGTGATTGAAGGAACTAGCGGTGATGATGTTTTAATGGGAACTGAGGGGAAAGATATTATCTATGGTTACGAAGGGAATGATGATCTCTCGGGTTTAGGGGGAAATGATACCATTTTTGGTGGTCAAGGAAATGACACCATTTCTGGAGGAGATGGAAACGATAGTCTGGAAGGAGGAGAAGATGATGACGTGATTACAGGAGACGGTGGGAACGATATTATTGCAGGAGACAGTGGTAATGATAACCTCAGTGGAGGGTTAGGGGATGACGCTATTGCAGGGGGAACTGGTGTTGACACCATTTCAGGAGGAGACGGAAGCGATAGTCTGGAAGGAGGAGACGATGATGATGTAATTACAGGAGACGGTGGGAACGATATTATTGCAGGAGACGCTGGTAACGATAACCTCAGTGGAGGGTTAGGAGATGACACTATCTCAGGAGGGTTAGGAAACGATACCATCATTGGAGGAGACGGAAGCGATAGTCTTCAAGGAGGAGACGATGATGATCTGATTACAGGAGAGGATGGTAACGATATTATTGCAGGAGACGGTGGGAACGATAACCTCAGTGGAGGGTTAGGAGATGACACCATCTCAGGAGGGTTAGGAAACGATACCATCATTGGAGGAGACGGAAGCGATGATCTTCAAGGAGGAGACGATGATGATCTGATTACAGGAGAGGATGGTAACGATATTATTGCAGGAGACAGTGGTAATGATAACCTTAGTGGAGGGTTAGGAGACGACACCATCTCAGGGGGGTTAGGAAACGACACGATTTCTGGGGGAGAAGGAAGCGATAGTCTGGAAGGAGGAGAAGATGATGATGTAATTACAGGAGACGGTGGGAACGATATTATTGCAGGAGACGCTGGTAACGATAACCTCAGTGGAGGGTTAGGAGATGACGCTATTACAGGGGGAACTGGTATTGACACCATTTCAGGAGGAGACGGAAGCGATAGTCTGGAAGGAGGAGACGATGATGATGTAATTACAGGAGACGGTGGGAACGATATTATTGCAGGAGACAGTGGGAACGATAACCTCAGTGGAGGGTTAGGAGATGACACCATCTCAGGGGGTTTAGGAAACGACACCATTTCTGGGGGAGAAGGAAGCGATAGTCTGGAAGGAGGAGACGATGATGACGTGATTACCGGTGAAACCGAAGATGACACGATTTCTGGAGGAGAGGGAAATGATAATCTAAGTGGAGGACAAGGAAGTGATGAGATCAGTGGGGGGTTAGGAAATGACACCATCACTGGAGGAGAGGGATCTGATATCCTTAACGGAGATGAGGGTAACGACGTTTTAGCAGGAACTACCGCAGACTCCCAGCAACCCGATGAAATCGACATCTTAACAGGGGGTTTAGGAAGCGATCGCTTTATCTTAGGGGATGAAAATGGCGTTTATTATGATGATGGTGATCCCCTGTCTCTAGGGGAATCTGATTTTGCCCTGATTACCGACTTTAACGCGGATCAAGATTTGATTCAATTACACGGGCCCAGGGAATTTTATTATCTTGATTTCTTCACCACCTCAGACGGGTTAATTAATACAGCGTTGATGTACGATCCGGGGGTAACGGCCCGTCGGGAACTCATTGGTATTATTGAAAATGCGACGGTGGATCTCACCCTTGAGGATACTGCATTTATCTTTATTGACGAAGAAACTCCCCAAGAGACAAACCCCCAAGACATCTTACCCATAACGGGAACAGACGGAAGAGATAGGTTAACTGGAACCGATAGCGATGAGAGGATCACAGGGTTCGGAGGCCGAGATATGATCACCACTGGGGGAGGTAATGATCAAATTGTCTACACCAGTATCAGCGATCGCGGAGATAGGATCACCGATTTTGAGGTAGGTAGTGATGTTTTTGTCTTCAGTGAGTTATTAGACAGTGTGGGTTATGAAGGGGTAGATCCCATTGCTGACGGTTATTTAGGCTTTATGAGTCGTGGTCAAAATACGATGATTCGTTTCGATGCTGACGGTACGGCTGGACCGGGATGGGCTTTTTCAATGGCCTTTGTTCAAGGGGTAACCAGTAGCGAACTTAATAACGCCAGTAACTTTGTATTTTAACCTTTCAACATCAGGTTTTAACTAACCTGATGAATCATTTTTCTGTATTGTACTCAAAGACAAATTTAACAACACCTTCAACAACCCTAACTTACTCCGTTTTACTACGTTGAAGTTAGGGATTGCTACTCCTAAAAGTGGCAACGTAAGCGTTGAATAGCTCAGTTTAGCCTAGTCTTGGAACACACTCTCAAATGCTTGTCTAGTTTGAGTTATCTGTAAGTTTGTT
>JAAUYH010250610.1_pt1 | contig 139078 bp, 125 predicted proteins | sample 7278061 | NCBI WGS metagenome assembly JAAUYH01 (sample SAMN14350203, study PRJNA611818) | marine sediment metagenome | isolation source: surface marine sediment (0.6m) | place: French Polynesia: Moorea | collected 2018-08 | reverse complement strand
TGGCGGGTTCGAACCCGCCATCGCGATAGGTCTCCAGAAGCGATACCATCGCACCGCCCCGGTCGCGGCTTTCGCCATGCACGTGCTCGAAAAGGTTGAGCGACAGGGTGCGCGATCGGTCGAAGAGCATCACGTAGCGCTCTTCGAGGTCGTAGATGTCGTCGAGCCAGAGGCTGTCGGTCAGCGGCCGCAGGTTGCCGCGTGCGGCCGCCGTCAGCCGGCTGTCGGCGCCGAGCACGCCGGCGATTTCCGGCATCGCCTTTTGCAGGTCGCGGGTTGGGTAGCTAAGGATCAGCGAAAGAGCTTTCAAAGTCCGGTCCATCAGCGCATCTCCTCGGGCATTTTCAGAGGTTTCTTCGAGCCGCCGAACAGCGAACCCTTCGAGATCCCGGTCGAACAGCCGTTGCCGTCGGTGAAACCGCAGCCACCGCGCAGGTCCATCGCCTCTTCCACGTGCTCGCGATGGGTCGTGGGGATCACGAACCGGTCCTCGTAGTCGGCCAGCGCCATGATCTTGTACATCTCTTCGATCATGCGACCGCTGATGCCGACGCGTGCGGCGATGCCTTCGTCCACGACCCCCTCGACGGTCTTCGCGCGCATATAGGCGCGCATTGCCAGCATCCGCTCCAGCGCCTGGATCACCGGCGCCTCGTCGCCCGCCGTCAGCATGTTGGCGAGGTAGCGGACGGGAATGCGCAGGTTACGCACGTCGGGCATGCCGCCGTCCTTGCCGATCGCGCCAGCCTCGGCTGCGTTCTGGATCGGGCTGAGCGGCGGGATGTACCAGACCATCGGCAGCGTCCGGTATTCCGGATGCAGTGGGAAAGCGACCTTCCACTCCATCGCCATCTTCCAGATCGGGCTCGCTTGCGCGGCCGCTATCCAGTCCTCGGGAATGCCCTCGGCCCGCGCCGCCTCGATTACTCCGGGGCCACTGGGGTCGAGGAAGACATCGAGTTGCGCGTCGTAGAGATCGGTCTTAGCCGCGGCATTTGCAGCGGTGTCGATTTTGTCGGCGTCATAGAGCATCACGCCGATGTAGCGGATGCGCCCCACGCAGGTTTCCGAACACACAGTCGGATTGCCGCTTTCGATCCGCGGATAGCAAAGCGTGCATTTTTCGCTCTTACCGGTCGACCAGTTGTAATAGACCTTCTTGTAGGGGCAGCCACTAACGCACATCCGCCAGCCGCGGCATTTTTCCTGGTCGATCAAGACGATCCCGTCCTCTTCGCGCTTATAGATCGCACCCGAGGGACAGGAGGCTGCGCAGGCCGGGTTCAGGCAGTGCTCGCACAGTCGGGGAAGATACATCATGAAGGTGTTCTCGTATTCCCCGTAGATCTGTTTTTGCACGCCCTCGAAGTTGTAATCCTGGCCACGCTTGGAGAATTCGCCGCCCAGGATCTCTTCCCAGTTCGGGCCCTTTTCGATCTTCTCGATCCGCTCGCCGGTCACTTTCGAGCGCGGGCGCGCGGTCGGGAAGGCCTCCATCTCGGGGGCCGATTTCAGGTGGTCGTAATCGAAATCGAACGGCTCGTAGTAGTCGTCGATCTCTGGCAGGTCCGGGTTGGCGAAGATGTTGGACAGAATCCGCCACTTGCCCCCCTGCTTGGGCTGCAGCTTGCCCGAGGCCGTCCGCTCCCAGCCGCCGTTCCAGCGGTCCTGGTTCTCCCAATCCGTGGGATAGCCGGTGCCCGGTTTGGTCTCGACGTTGTTGAACCAGGCGTATTCGACGCCGTCGCGGCTGGTCCAGACGTTCTTGCAGGTAACGGAGCAGGTGTGGCACCCGATGCATTTATCGAGGTTCAGCACCATGCCGATTTGCGCACGTACTTTCATTCCGCGGCCTCCTTCCGGGTCGCTTCGCGGTCGAGCCAATCGACCTTTTTCATCTTCTTGACGATGACCATCTCGTCGCGGTTGCAGCCCACGGTGCCGTAGTAGTTGAAACCGTAGGACTGCTGCGCGTAGCCGCCGATCATGTGGGTCGGCTTCAGCACCGCGCGGGTCACCGAGTTATGGATGCCGCCGCGCTTGCCGGTCTTTTCCGACCCCGGCGTGTTCACGATCTTTTCCTGGGCGTGGTACATGAAGGTCGTGCCGTCCTTCATCCGTTGCGACACCACCGCCCGCGCCGTCAGCGCGCCGTTGGTGTTGTAGAGCTCCACCCAGTCATTGTCCGTGATCCCCGCCGATTTGGCGTCATTCTCGGAAATCCAGATGACTGGCCCGCCCCTGTTGAGCGTCAGCATCAAGAGGTTGTCGGAGTAGGTCGAATGGATGCCCCATTTCTGGTGCGGGGTGATGAAGTTCAAAACCAGCGTGTCGCCGTCGTCGCGCACGTCTTCGGTGATGGTCTTCAGATCCACCGGCGGGCGGTAGGACATGAAGCCTTCACCGAAGGCGCGCATCCACAGGTGATCCTGATAGAGTTGTTGGCGTCCCGTGAGTGTGCGCCAAGGGATGAGTTCGTGGACGTTGGTATAGCCGGCGTTGTAACAGACCTTCTCGCTTTCGAGCCCCGACCAGGTCGGCGACGAGATGATCTTGCGCGGCTGCGCGGCGATGTCGTGGAAGCGGATCTTCTCGTCTTCCTTCGGCACCGCAAGGTGGGTGTGGTCGAGGCCGGTGGCCGTGCTGAGCTTGCCCCAGGCCTTCACGGCGACCTCGCCGTTGGTCTCGGGCGCCAGCATCAGCACCACCTCGGTCGCGTCGATGTCGGTGACGATCTTCGGGCAGCCCTTGGCGGGACCGTCCTGCCATTCGCCGTTCAGCTCGCGCAGGTGCTGGACCTCTTCCTTGGTGTCCCAGGCGATGCCCTTGCCGCCGTTGCCGACCTTGTCCATCAGCGGGCCGAGGGCGACGAACCGGTCGTAGAGCGCCGGGTAGTCGCGTTCGACCGGAATGTAGTTCGGCGCGGTCTTGCCCGGGATCAGGTCGCATTCGCCCTTCTTCCAGTCCTTGACCTCGTTCTGGGCGATCTCGGCCGGCAGGTCGTGCAAGAGCGGCAGCGCGACGATGTCGGTTTCCTTGCCGAGGATTTCCGGCGCGACCTCCTGGAACTTCTTGGCGATGGCCTTGAAGATCTCCCAGTCCGATTTGCTTTCATACGCCGGATCAACCGCCGCCTGCAGCGGGTGGATGAACGGGTGCATGTCCGAGGTGTTGAGGTCGTTCTTCTCGTACCAGCTCGCCGTCGGCAGCACGATGTCGGAATAGACCGCGGTGGTGCTCATCCGGAAGTCGATGGTGACCAGAAGGTCCAGCTTGCCCCGCGGGGCGTCGTCGTGCCAGACCGCCTCTTTCGGCTTTTGGCCGCCTTCCTCGCCCAGGTCCTTGCCCAGCACGCCATGATCGGTGCCCAGAAGGTGCTTGAGGAAGTACTCGTGGCCCTTGCCCGAGGACCCCAGCAGGTTCGAGCGCCAGACGAAGAGGTTGCGCGGCCAGTTCTCCGGCGCATCGGGGTCTTCGCAGGACATCTGCAAATCGCCCGACTTTAGCTGCTGCGCTATGTAGGCCGGGATCTCCTTGCCCGCCTCTTTGGCCTGCTTGGCGACCTCCAGCGGATTGGTCTTGAGCTGCGGGGCAGAAGGCAGCCATCCCATTCGCTCGGCGCGGATGTTGTAGTCGATGAGCGAGATGTTCCAATCGCCCTCGGGCGCGGTCGGAGACAGGATCTCGTCCGCCGTCAGCGTCTCGTAGCGCCACTGATCGGTGTGGGCATACCACATCGAAGTGGAGTTCATGTGCCGCGGCGGGCGGCCCCAGTCGAGCGCGAAGGCCAGGGGCAGCCACCCGGTTTGCGGACGCAGTTTTTCCTGGCCCACGTAATGCGCCCAGCCGCCGCCGGACTGACCCACGCAGCCGCACATCACCAGCATGTTGATGACGCCGCGATAGTTCATGTCCATGTGGTACCAATGGTTCATCGCGGCCCCGATGATGATCATCGACTTGCCTTGCGTCTTCTCGGCGGTGTCGGCGAATTCGCGTGCCACGTGGATAATCTTGTCGGCGGAAACGCCGGTGATCTTCTCGGCCCAGGCCGGGGTGCCCGGCACGTCCTCGGCGTAGTCGGTGGCGACCCAGTCGCCGTTCAGACCACGGTCGAGCCCGTAATTTGCGCAAAACAGGTCGAAGACCGTGGCGACCAGGATTTCTCCGTCGGCGGTCTTCACCTTCTTGACGGGGACATTCTTGGTCAGCACGTCGGGTCGGTCATCGCCGGTCGAGAAGAACTCGGTCGCGCCGCTGCCGAAATAGGGGAAGTCGACGCCGACCACATCGTCATGATCCGTGTCCAGGATAAAGGACACCGCCAACTCGGTTTCGTTGCCGTCGGCCTTCGCCTCCAGATTCCATTCGCCGTCTTCGCCCCACCGGTAGCCAACAGAGCCGTTGGGCGCGACAAGCCCCTTGGACTTGCGATCCCAGGCGACCGTCTTCCACTCGGGGTTGTTGTCTTCGCCCAGTTTGCCATCCAGATCGTACGTGCGCAGGAACCGACCCGGCACAAGTTGGCCGTCCTGTTCGTCAAGCCGCACCAGCATCGGGAAGTCGCTGTATTTGCGGCAATAATCGACGAAGTAGTCGGATTGCCGGTCAAGGTGGAACTCGCGCAGGATCACGTGGCCAAAGGCCATTGCCAGCGCGGCGTCGGTGCCCTGCTTCACGTTCAGCCAGACATCGCCGAATTTGGCGGCCTCGGAGTAGTCGGGGCAGATCACCGCCGACTTGGTGCCGCGATATCGCGCCTCGGTGTAGAAATGCGCGTCCGGCGTCCGGGTTTGTGGCACGTTCGAGCCCCAGAGCAGCAGGTAGCCTGCGTTGTACCAGTCGGCGCTTTCGGGAACGTCGGTCTGTTCGCCCCAAGTCATCGGCGAGGCCGGCGGAAGGTCGCAATACCAGTCGTAGAAGGACATGCAGACTCCGCCCAGCAGCGACAGGTAGCGCGAGCCGGCGGCATACGAGACCATCGACATCGCCGGGATCGGCGAGAAGCCGACCACCCGATCGGGTCCCCAGGTCTTGGCGGTGTAGGCATTGGCGGCGGCGGTGATTTCGGTCGCTTCGTCCCAGGAGGCGCGCACGAAACCGCCCTTGCCACGTGTCTCGACATAGCCGTTGCGCAGCACCGGATCGTTCTGGATCTCGGTCCAGGCCTCGATCGGCGACTTGGTTTCGCGCAGGCGGCGCCAGACCTTCATCAGGCGTCCTCGCACCAGCGGGTTCTTAACCCGGTTCGCGGAATAGAGATACCAGCTATAGCTCGCCCCCCGCGCGCAGCCGCGCGGCTCGTGGTTCGGCAGGTCGGGCCGGGTGCGGGGATAGTCAGTCTGCTGGGTTTCCCAGGTGACGATCCCGGACTTGACGTAGATCTTCCACGAACACGACCCGGTGCAGTTTACCCCATGGGTCGAGCGCACGACCTTATCGTGACGCCAGCGATTGCGATAGGTGTCCTCCCAGTCGCGACTTTCGCGGGTGACTTGACCGTGGCCGTTCGAGAACCGTTCAAGTTCCTTCGGCTGGAAAAAGTTCAGTCTGTCGAGCAGGTGGCTCATGGATAAGCTCCTCACGAGGGGTGAGGGGCGCGCCACGATGAGGGCGGCGCGCCCGGCGTGGCTTTAGGGGTTCTTGATGTAGGCGCCTGGGCGCAGGTAGAACCACCAGTTGATGATGATGCAGAGCACGTAGAAGGCCGCGAACCCGTAGAGCGCGTATTGCGGCGTGCCGGCGCCCATCTGCTCGCCAAACACCTTCGGGATGATGAAGGCGCCGTAGGCGGCGACGGCCGAGGTCCAGCCCAGAACCGGGCCCGCCTGTTCCTTGTCGAACGCCACCGCGATGGTCCGGAATGTGGACCCGTTGCCGATGCCGGTGGCGGCAAAGAGGATCAGGAAGAGGCCGAGGAACGGGACGAAATACTGTTCCGGCGTGGCCGAGGCATAGGCCTTCTGGATGAAGTATGCGACACCCAGTGCGCTTGCGACCATGACGATGGAAATCCACTGCGTCACCCGCGCGCCACCCAGCTTGTCCGAGATCATGCCGCCGATCGGGCGGATCAGCGCGCCGATGAACGGGCCCATCCAGGCGAACATCAGCGCCGAGGGGCCGTTGGGGTTGACCGTGTCATGGGTCAGCACGCCGTCGACCTCGATATGGCTGAACCCGAAGACCACCTTGATGGTCAGCGCCAGCGCCGCCGAATAGCCGATGAAGCTGCCGAAGGTCATGGTGTAGATGACCGTCATCGCCCAGGTGTGCTTGTTGCCGAAGATCCGGTACTGGCGCGTCAGGTTCTGGCCCACGGCGCCCGGGATCATTTTCAGCCCCAATACGGTCAGCGCGATGACGATGGGCAGCGCGATCCACTTGCTGACGCCAAAGCCGGACCCGCCGACGTTTTCAGGCAGCATCAGCCAAAGGCCGAAAGCCGCGCAGATCAGCCCGATCAGCAACATCCCGGTGATGATGCCGAAGGCGCCGACCGGGTTCGGGATGTCCGGCGAGACATGCGCGTCGCGGATGTTGTTCATGCCGAACCAGCCGGCAAAGGCCAGCGGGATCAGGAACACCAGCCAGATGAAGCCCGCATTGTGGATATAGGTCTCGGACCCGGCGGGGATCTTACCGATCAACGTGCCGGAGGTGTTCTCCAGCACCATCGGCTCGCCGCCGAAGATGCCGAAGGTCATCACCAGCGGGATCAGGATCTGCATCGTGGTCACGCCGAAGTTGCCCAGGCCCGCGTTCATGCCCAGCGCGTAGCCCTGGATCTTCTTGGGAAAGAAGAACGAGATGTTCGACATCGAGCTGGCAAAATTGCCGCCGCCGATGCCGCTGAGGAACGCCAGAACCTGGAACCACCACAGCGGCGTGTCGGGGTTCTGCAGCGCAAAGCCGGTCAGCGCGGCCGGAATCATCAGAAGCGCGGTGGTGAAGAAGATCGTGTTCCGCCCGCCGGCGATGCGGATGAAGAAGGTCGAGGGGATGCGTAGCGTGGCGCCGGTCAGGCCGGCAATCGCGGCGAGGGTGAACAGCTCGGACTTCTCGAACGGGAAGCCTAGGTTCAGCATCTGCACCGTGATGATGCCCCAGTAGAGCCAGACGGCGAAACCGCACAGCAGGCTGGGGATCGAGATCCACAAGTTACGGTTGGCGATACCTTTGCCGGTCGAGACCCAGAAGTCGTCATCGTCCGGGGCGTAGTTTCTGAGGTCTTGTCCCAAAGTCTCTCTCCTTTGGTTTTCTATGGCGGCGGACCAGCGATCGGCCCGCCGCGCAATGGTTATTCTGCGGGTTTTCCGACCGGTTCGTGCGGAACGTCTGAGAGGTACTTTTCGTCCCTGAGTTCCGGGATCCGGGCGCGTTCCATCCGGCGGATTGCCAGGTGCATCCAGATCGTGCTGATCGCGACGATCACGAACATCAGCATGAAGACCATCGACCAGACCTGAAAGATGTCCAGGAGGATGCCGAAGGCGATCGGCAACACGAACCCGCCGAGCCCGCCGATCATGCCGACAAGCCCGCCGACCGCGCCCACATGGTGCGGGTAGTAGACGGGGATGTGCTTGAAGACCGCCGCCTTGCCGAGGCTCATTACGAAGCCCAGGATCACGCTGAGGAAGACGAAGAAGTAAAGCGGAATGCCAAAGCTGAACTCGATAAGGTTCGGGGTACCGTCGGCCTTCGGGATGCCCTCAACGATATAGGTCGTTTGCGGATAGCTCATGATGAAGAGCACGATGAGGCTGACGATGAACGTAAGGTACATCACGAACCGCGCGCCCCAGACGTCCGACATCCAGCCGCCGAGCGCCCGGAAGATCGAGCCGGGCAGGCTATAGAGGCCCGCGTAGACCCCCGCCGCGGCCAGGGTCACACCGTAGGCGCCGACGTAGTAGCGCGGCAGGAACGACGCGAAGGCAACAAACGCGCCGAAGACGAAGAAATAGTAGGTGGCAAAGCGCCAGACCTGGATGTTCTTTAGCGGCTCAAGCTGCATCGCGGCTGAAACCGGTTTCTCGCCCGTGCGCCTTTGCTCTTGTATCACCGGGTCCGGCTTTGCGAAGATGTAGAAGGCGACGGCCATCAGTACGAGCACCACCGCATAGATGCGCGCGGTGTCTTCCCAGCCCACGGCGATCACCAGAAACGGGGCCGCGAAGTTCGTGACGGCGGCACCGACGTTGCCGGCACCGAAGATGCCCAGCGCCGTACCCTGATGCTCGGCCGCGAACCAGCGCGAGACGTATGCCACGCCGATGATGAACGAGCCACCGGCCAGGCCCAGGCCCAACGCGATGGCCAGGAACACCGGATAGCTCTGAACGCTGGCTAAGAGCCAGACCGAAACGGCCGTGATCAGCATCTGCAAGGGCAGCATGATCCGGCCGCCGTACTGGTCGGTCCAGACGCCCAGGAAGATCCGGCTGATCGAGCCGGTCAGAACCGGCGTCGCGACGAGCAGGCCGAACTGCGTTTCGCTGAGCCCGAGTTCCTGTTTGATCTTGACGCCGATAATCGAGAAAATCGTCCAGACTGCAAAGCAGACCGTAAACGCAAGCGTGCTTAGCCCCAATGCCCGGTATTGGTCCGGGCGTGTGACGCCATCCAATGTGTGCATTACCGTCCCTCCGGTTTGGTGTGTCCGAGAGGCCCTTACGGGTCTGCAACAAGCACTCGCGCGTTTGGCGCCCAGCGAGCTTGATCTAGATCACATTCTGGCAGTTTTATGAGCAAAATAAATGAGTTATGGAAAAATCTCATGCGGTCTCGCGTGCCGGATCAAACCAGGCGGAGCGCCGAATCAACTGGCGGCTTGACAAAAATCAAGCGAGCACCCGACTATTGCGGAAAACGGAGTTTCCCTTGCGGCTGCGCCCCCCTGAGTCGGATTTCCAGAACATCCGAAGCTTGGATCTTTTTACCGAGATCGCAGATCAGCATTTCGACGTGCTGATGCGCGGCGCCTACGTGCAGAATTTCCCGCCGCAGATCGAATTGATCGCCGAAGGAGATACATGCGATTTCCTGCACGTTGTCCTGTCCGGTTCGGTAGATCTGTTTTCTTCGTGGAACGGTCGGGAAACCTCGATGGCGACAGTCCGGCCGGTATCGACCTTCATTCTGGCGGCGACGGTCAAGGATGCCCCCTACCTGATGTCGGCCCGGACATTGGAGAAGAGCCGCATTGTTCTTGTGCCAAGCAAGGATGTGCGATCGGTGTTCGACATCGACCCCGGCTTTGCCCGCGCCGTCGTGACGGAGTTGGCGCAGTGCTACCGCTCGGTCGTCAAGAATACCAAGGACCTCAAGCTCAGAACGTCGCTTGAACGGCTGGCGAACTACATTCTCAGGCAACAGCGACGCGCTGGCGGAGCCACGACGTTCGAGCTGCAGTTCGAAAAGAGGCGCCTGGCCTCCTTTCTCGGCATGACACCGGAGAATCTCAGCCGGGCGTTCAAGGGCCTTCAGCCATACGGCGTCCGTGTCGAGGGCTCTCAGTTCGTCATCTTAAGCCAATCGGATCTCGAACGCTTCGCCAAGCCCAATCCCCTGATCGACGATTACTCGACTTGATCGGACTGAATTCAGGGCAACTGCGCCCTTCGCCCCGATCGCAGGTCGTTGGTCCTGCTCTCGTGACCCGAGAGGAGAGAGGCCCAGTCGCGATGTTGAACGCTGATGTCCGCTTCCATACTCGGCCGCTATCTTTGAGCGTACTGGCGGATCATGTGACCTCCATCGACATCAAGAACGACGCCAGACGTGTAAGTGTTGGACATCAGAAAGATCGCAGCCTCGGCCGCCTCCTCGACCGTTCCGACCCTGCCGACCGGGAGCGACGCGCCGGTGGCGTCGTACATCGTCTCGCGGGCCTTGGGGTTCATACCGGCGTAGGCATCGGACCGAACCATGCCGGGCGAGAGGCAGTTGACCCGCACGTCCGGACCGAGTTCAAGGGCGAGCCCACGGGTCAGGGCTTCGACCGCGCCGTTCACCGCGCCCAAGCCGGAGCAGTTCATTCCCGGGCGGCGGGAGAGCACGCCGGAGAAGAAGGTGATTGACCCGCCCGGCCGGAGCTTTTTCAACGCCGCCTTTGCCATGGAGTAGGGGCCGAAGAACTTGGCGTCGAACATCCTGCGCAAGTCGGTTTCGGGCAATTCCGCGAAGGGGCCATGGGCCGCGCTTGAAGCCGAGATCACCAGGTGGTCGATCTCCGGCAAGGCCTCGGCCCAGGCCGCGACCGAGGCCGCGTCTGTCATGTCGACGGGCAATGCCCGGCCGGTCGCGAACTTTGCGATGGCGGTATCAAGTTTGGCGCCGTCTCGGCTCGAGATGACGACCTCGCCGCCGGCCGCAATCACCTGGCGCGCGATCGCCTTGCCGATACCCGAGCCGCCGCCGACCACCGCGACGGTCTGTCCTTGAAATCTCATTCGGTACGTCCCTCAGCGGATCGGTTTCGTTTCTGGGCGGATGAAGTTGAAGATCGTGTGCGGATCGGCGCCGGCGAAGAGAAACTTGATGACCATGGCGGCGGCAGCCTCCAGTTGATAGGCGTGCCTGTTGTCGCCAAGCCGCAAGGGCTCCGCCCCGACATCGGCGATCAGTTGGGCGATGACACCGTCCGCGCCACCGTCCGATGTGTAGAGCGTCACCATCTGCCGTCCGTCATAGGTCATGTCCCGGTCCTCCCAAACGGCGACCTGCGCCATGTTGAATGCTTTGCCGACATGCGCGCCGGGCAATACCTCGGCGATCGCTTGTGTGAGAGACCGGCCGTCGTCCCGCGTGGTCAGGAAGGTCTCGATGGTGATGGGGTTGTTGATATCGATCACGACTTTGCCGTCGAAGGCGGACGGCCCGCCAGCAGTTCCGATCGCGGTGAACACATCCTCGGACCGCGTGGCCAAGACGACAACGTCCGCAAACGCGACGGCCTCGGCCGCCGTGCCAACCTTGGCGCCGACGGACTGCGCGGCCGCGCGGGTCTTGTCTGGCGTCCGCCCCGACAACATCACCTCGTGCTTGCCGGACCATTTCCCGGCGAGGGCCTGCGCCATCCCGCCGGCACCTACAAAACCAATCTTCATCTTTGCCTCCTGTAAAGCTTGATGCTGGAAACCTAATGAGAATCCGAGCATAGTTTAAATCGATATCAATTATTCATGGCATAACCCCAGTGGATTTGAAGCAATCCGAAATCGGTCTGTTGATTGCGCTCGACGCGCTTCTCGAAGCGGAAAGCGTGACGGCGGCCGCCCAGGTGCTTGGCATCAGCCAGCCGGCGATGTCGGCGCAATTGGCGCGGCTGCGCACGCTTTTCAACGACCCGCTGCTGACGGCGTCCGGGCGGAGGCTCGTGCCAACGGCGCGGGCGCTGGAGGTTCGGCAACCGCTGAGAGCACTTCTGGCCGATCTCGATCTGCTCGTGCGTGAGAGCGCGCAATTCGACCCCGCGACGACGGATCGAACGTTTCGCCTGATCGGGACCGACTATGTGCACGCTGTCCTGTCGACGGAACTGCTCAAGGCATTCGCGGATACGGCCCCGAAAGCGCGTGTAGCACTCTTGCCTTTCGACCCGCCGGCGGTCTGGCCGCATTTGGAGCAGGACGGGGCCGATCTTGCCTTGGCGACGGGGATGAACCTGCCAGAGGCGCGACGACGGCCTGGACTGGTGGAAGAGTTCAAAGTCATACAGCGAAAGGGGCACCCGCGCGGCGATGCTCCCTTTACGCTGGACGCGTTCTGCGCCGCAGACCATGTCCTGATCTCGCCGGAAGGCGGAGGCTTCTTCGGTGCTGCGGACAAGATCTTGGCCGATATGGGTCGCGTCCGCCGGATCGCGTGTTCGTTGCACAGCTTCCTGCTTGCGCCCGCGCTTGTCTCGGGGTCAGACCTAATCGCCTTGATCCCGGTCCGACTCGCTGCGCTTCACAGCGACCTGATCGACGCGTACGATCCGCCGTTCCCGTCGCCGGAGTTCTCTGTCGACCTGCTGTGGCATCCTCGCCGGCAAAAAGACCCTGCGCATGTCTGGTTCAGATCGCTCGTCGCCCGGGTCGCGGTGGCCCGATAAGGGGTGATTGAGCGGCGGTCCGTCCCGGCGAGAGCGATCCGTGCGGCAAATCCGCGATTGCATGGCTCGACCGCGATCGGGTCAATCCACGGCATGCCAGCGCGACTACGGCGATGCCGCCCGCGGGGGCGCACGAGTTTTGGCCGTTCTCGCGCCGTGCATGCTGCCGGCCAGCCCCTGGCGATCGCAAATTTCCGGTTTCGCAATCGGATCCGGTCAGGTGGTCGGCTGACCTGTCTCTTGGGTTGCCGGCCGAGCCGGTCTCCGGCGCGATCGTCGGATGCCCGATCTCGATCCGGGTCGAACAAACGGTCTTGAGCCGCCAGGTCCTACTCCGCCGCCGCATCCAGCGCGGCGACCGCTTTCGGCAGGCACACGGTGAAGCACGTCCCCTCCGGTCCGGTCGACAGGAGCTCCAACCGCCCGCCATGGCCACGGATCAGTTCTGCCGCTATCGCCAGGCCCAGCCCGAAGCCGCCCTTCCGCGTGCCGCCCTGGAACGGTTGGAACAGGTGCTCGCGCGCTTTCGTCGGAAGACCTGGACCCGTGTCGGTGATCCTGATCGCCCATTCCTCGTCGCTTTCCGAGGCGATCACGGCGATCTCGCCGGGTTTGCCGGTCGCGACGATGGCCTGGCGGGCGTTGCGAATGAGGTTGCCGAGCACGCGGTATAGCTGTTCGGGATCGGCGCGCACGACCATGCCGGCGGGCACGTCCTCGGAGAAGCTCAGATCGTGTTCGCCGCTGGCGAGCCGTTCGGCATCGACCACTTCGCCGACAACGCCGGCGAGCATCACGCGGTCGAGCTGCGGCGGCGGCTCTTCTGCCTTGCCGAAGGCGAGCGTGGATTCACAGAGGTTCACGGCGCGGGAAATCGAGCCCACGAGTTTCGGGGCGGAGCGGCGTACCGCGGGGTCCTCGCTGCGCTCCAGCCGGTCCGAAAAAAGCTGCGCCACGGTCAGGATGTTGCGCAGATCGTGGCTGATCTTGGCGACCGCGCCACCCAGTTGCGCCAGCCGTTCCTTTTGCCGCAGCGCGCCGGTCAGCTGGGTCTGCATGGTGGCCAGGGCCTCCTCTGCCTCGCGCAGCTCGGTGACGCCGGCCGAGGGTTTGATGATCCGGCGCGCGTCCTCGGGCGCTGCGGCATAGGTCTTGACGGCGCCGACCACGCCCTCGATCGGTTTGACCAGGAACCGGCGGACGGCCAGAAACAGCAGCATCGCGGTTATGACCGAGATCACGGCGGACAAGAGCAGGATGCGCAGGCCGTAGTCGATCATCGCGGCGCGCAACGGCGCGGTTTCCATCGTCACCTCGATCAGCAGACCCGCCTCGCGCAGCGGGCTGCCGATCACCCGAATCACCTCGTTCTGCGGCCGCAGCAGCCGCATCATCGCATCGCCGATCAGCTCGAACGCACCGGGCTCGCGCAGATCGTATGTGGCGGTGATCGGCGACGGAATGTCAGATGACAGCACCAGTTGGCGCACCTGATCGCGCCGGAGAACCACGTTGAAGACATCCGCGTTTTCAAGCAGTTCCTTCTCCAGGTCCATCTCGATCATGTCATTGGCCAGCAGGGCCAGCGATGCGATCTGTGCCTTTTCCAGGCGTAGCAGCAGATAGTCCTCGCGATAGCGCGCCACCGACGGCACGAAGATGAGCACTTCGGCAAGCATGACGAATACCGTCGTCAGGATCAGGAACCGGCCGGAGAGCGAATTGAGGAACATCTAGCCTTACCGTTCGGATGTCACGGGATCCAGCGTTGCACGAAGCCCACGACGCGTTTGACTGTCGGGTTTTCGAACAGCCTGGGGGTAAAATAGGCCCCTGCGGCGCGCTTGTTAACCTCTCCCAGGGTCGGATACGGGGCAACCATGGCGGCGATCTGGCCCATCTTCAGGCGGTTGGCGATGGCAAGCGCCCAGACCTGGATCAACTCACCCGCCTGCGCGCCGACCATCGAGGCGCCCACGGGGCGGCCCTTGACGACCATGACCTTGACCAGACCGGTGGTCTTTCCTTCGGCAATCGCGCGGTCGTTGCCTGAGAATTCGAAGCGCACGACCTCCAGCCTGTCGCCGTGGGCTTTGCGCGCCTCGGCCTCGGTCAGGCCGACCTGGGCCAGTTCGGGATCGGTGTAGGTCGCCCAGGGGATGTGGTCGGTGCGCTGCTTCGACGGCAGCCCGAACAGCATCGAGCGGATGATGACGCCGGCATGATAACCCGCGACATGGGTGAACTGCAGCCCGCCGGCGGCGTCGCCGATGGCGTAGACCCGTCGGTTCGTCGTCCGCAGGCCAGCGTCCACCTTGACCGCGCGGTCGTGTTCGATGCCCGCCGCGTCCAGGTTCAGCCTGTCGATATTCACCTTGCGCCCGACTGCCATCAGCAGGTGAGAGCCCTTGAAGACCGACCCGTCGGCGGTTTCGACCGTTATATCTCCGTCGGTCCCGCCGACCTTTGCCGCGTTGTGGCCCTCGACGATCTCGACGCCTTCGGCCCGCAGCTTGTCAAGCACGATGGCGGCCAGTTCGGGGTCGTCCTTGCCCATCGCGTTCAGGCCCTCGATCACCGTCACCCTGGATCCCAGCCGGATATGCGCCTGCGCCATTTCCATCCCGATGGGGCCGCCGCCGATGATGATCAGATGCTCGGGCTTCTCGCGCAGATCGAAGATGGTCTCGTTGGTGTAGAACGGCACCTCGTCGATCCCGGGGATCGGCGGCACGAAGGGCGACGATCCGGTGGCGATCACGAAACGGCGCGCCTCGATCACCGTGTCGCCCGCCTGTACCTCGGTCTTCGAGATGAAGCGGCCGAACGCGCGGATCACCTGTACGCCGAGGCCCTCGAACCGCTCCTGGCTGTCATGCGGCTCGATCGTGGCGATCACCCTGTGCACATGATCCTTGGCGGCGGAATAGGACACCTCGGGCATCACCGGCGTCACGCCGTATGTCTCGCCTGTCTTCATCGCGTGGGCCTGCTTGCCGGCGGCGATCAATGCCTTCGATGGCACACAGCCGAAGTTCAGGCAGTCGCCGCCCATCTTGTGGCCTTCCAGCAGGACCACCTTTGCGCCCATCTGCACCGCGCCCGCGGCGACACTCAGCCCGCCGGAGCCTGCTCCGATAATGCAGACATCCGTCTTGATCCGTTCCATGGGGTCAAAGCCCCGTCTTGCCGCGAACGGCCTTGATCACGATGGGCAGGGCGGCCAGCACACAGAGCCCGAGAATCGGCAGCAGGATCTGCGGTTCGAAGATGATGCCAAGGTTCGGCGTTTCGCCGCGGGCGAAGACCTCGCCCAGGCCTGCGCCCACCGAAGTATAGACCACGCCGCCGGGGATGATGCCCAGGAAGGTCGATATGACGAAACGGTGGGTCGGCACCTGCATGAAGCTGGGCACCAGATTGGCGACGAAGAACGGCACCGCAGGCACCAGGCGGATCAGAAACAGCATCGACCACTGGTTTTCGTCGATCCCGTCCTTGATCTTCTTGACTACACCTTCCGAGCCTTCCAGCTTGGCCCCCAAACGCTCGCCGAAGCCCCAGCGCGCGGCGGTAAAGATCGCCGTGGCGCCGATCGTGGCAGCGGTGATGTTGAATAGCGCGCCGGGAAAGGTTGCGAACAGAAATCCGCCGGTCAGCGTCGCGACGGTGGCGCCGGGAAGAGAGAAGGCGACGATCACGACATAGATGGCCATGAAGGCAAGAACCGTCAGCAGGTAGTTCGCATCGCGAAAGGCCAGAAGCGCCTCGCGGTTGTCGCGCAGCGTCTCGAAGCTGAGGTAATCGCGCAGGGTAAAGGCTCCGATCACCGCGACCACAGCGATCGCGATCAGGGGCAGGCGTCGGGCTAGGCCACCGGTTTGGGGCTCTGTCATGTCGCTCATGATCTGGTCCTGTCTCTCGTCTATCGTTGCAGGTTAGATGCGCCATGGCCACGAAAGACCCTAGGCCGATCACGGGCGGTTGATCGGGGGTGAGAGAACCGGGGCGGAATGACCCTTATTTGCCGGGCGATGAAACAAAGCGGTGCGAAAACACCGGATTGCCGGGGCCGGGATTGAAACATTCGCGCCGCGGATCGATTGACAAGGCAGACCGGCCCCCATAAAGACCGGGCTTCGATTGATTTCGGCCGCGCTGTCCGGCAGGTAAAGCGGCCGCACTGACGGAGACGACGCGATGAAGCGCACCTTTCAACCTTCGAACCTGGTCCGCAAGCGGCGCCATGGCTTCCGTGCGCGCATGGCCACCAAGGGCGGCCGCAAGGTGCTGAACGCGCGCCGCGCCCGGGGCCGCAAGCATCTGAGCGCCTGAGCGGCGCCGGACCGGGCAATTTCGTGACACCGCCGCTGGCGACCGTGGCAGGCCCGAGGGCCGGGGCTGCGGCGCCACCGGCGGTTTCGATGTCTTTGGGAAAGCTGACGAAGCGGTCCGATTTCCTGCGCGCAGCGCGGGGGCGGCGGCAGGCGATGCCGGGCTTTGTGCTGCAGGCGCGGCGGCGGGGGGCCGACGAGCCTCAGCTTCCGCCGATCCGGGTGGGGTTCACCTGTTCCAAGAAGGTCGGCAATGCGGTGGCGCGAAACCGCGCGAAACGGCGGCTGCGCGAGATCGCGAGGCTCGTGCTTCCAGGGGCCGGGCAGGGGGGGTGGGACTACGTTCTGATCGGGCGCGCGGGCACGACGGCCGAGCGGAACCTTGCCCGGATGCAGGACGATCTGCGGACCGCGCTGCGAAAGGTGCATGCGCGTTGACGCCGCTGGCGCGGATATTCGCGCTGCCGGTCCGGGGCTACCGGCTGCTGTTTTCGCCCTGGGTGGGATTCAACTGCCGGTATCATCCCACATGCTCGGCCTATGCGCTGGAAGCGCTGGAAAAACACGGCGCGATCAAGGGCGGGTGGCTGGCGATGCGGCGGATCGCGCGATGCCATCCGCTTGGGGGATCGGGCATCGACAACGTGCCGGATTGAGGGGCTGCAAGCAGGGACGATTGACCTGGGGCGCGGACGTTGCAAGCCAGGAGCACAGCCGCGCCGGAAGGCTGATTGCGAATGGCAATTTCAGGCCACAAACACCCAGCCGAACACCAATCCGGAAACCGCCCGCCTACTCGACCACCAGAACCGGCAGCCAATGGCTGGCGGGATCGCTTTCCTCCAGATCGACCTCGCGCACCGGGCGCAGATTGCCGCCCTCGGGCGGGGCCGACAGGATGTCCATGTCCATCTCGTGCAGCCGGCCGACCAGCCGCCCGTCGTCAGCCTCCAGCTTATAGTAGACGCCGTTCCACATATCGATGCCGTAGTCGGTGGCATCCTTCCAAAGGAAAAGGAAATCGTACTCCAGATCCGTCAGGTCCTCGTCGGTCACGCGGCGCGCGATTTCATAGGGGTAGGGGACATGGCACCAGTGCTTGGCCGGCCCCTCGAGGCATTTGAACGGGCGCATCGACAGGAAATGATCCGTAAAAGGTGCCTCGAGCATTGAAACGGAGTAGCGGCCGCCATCGAAGGTGACGTCGGCGATCCGGATGCGCGTGCCGCCCCCGTCCTGCAGAAAGACCCCGCGCGTGCCGTGTATCGGGTCCGCCGCGACCGCCCAGGCCGCCAGGCCGAAGACCGATATCCATTTCCACATGGGTCCGTTCCTCCCGCCGGTCTTGGTACCAAAAGGCCGCGCATCCGGCGCTACGACCTTGGTCTCAGGCGGGGATGATTCCCGCGCCTGTCAACCCGTCAGGGGTCGTACGACCATTGTGCAATTCCCCGATCACACCGCCGTGACGATACTGTGCGCGTCGGATTCCGCCCGCTTCGGGCGTTGCACCAGACCCATATGACCGAGGGAGGAAAGACATGAACCGTTTCATCCTGGCTGTGACGGCCAGCCTTTTGATGACAGGCGGCGCGCAGGCCGGTGTCACCGAAGAGGACATCGCCAACGACCAGTCGATGACAAATCAGGTCGTCACCAACGGCATGGGGCGGCATCTGCAGCGCTACAGCCCGCTGGACACTCTCAACACCGGCAACGTCAAGAACCTGGTTCCGGCCTGGGCCTTCAGCCTCGGCGGCGAAAAGCAGCGCGGGCAGGAAACCCAGCCGCTGGTCTATGACGGCGTGATGTACATCACCGGGTCCTACAGCCGGGTCTATGCCATCGACGTGATGACCGGCGACGAGATTTGGCAGTATGACGCCCGCCTGCCCGAAGGCATCCTGCCCTGCTGCGACGTGGTCAACCGCGGCGCGGCGATCTATGGCGACAACATCTATTTCGGCACGCTGGATGCGCGCATCGTGGCGCTGAACAAGGACACCGGCGACGTGGTCTGGCGCAAGAAGATCGCCGACTACAAGGCCGGCTATTCCTACACCGCCGCGCCGATGATCGTGAACGGGCTGGTCGTGACAGGCAACTCGGGCGGTGAATTCGGCATCGTCGGCGCCGTCGAGGCACGCGATGCCGAAACCGGCGAACTGGTCTGGACCCGCCCGGTGATCGAGGGCCACATGGGGACCCTCAACGGCGAAGAAAGCACCATGACCGGCACGCTCAACGCCACCTGGCCGGGCGACATGTGGAAGACCGGCGGCGGTGCCACCTGGCTCGGCGGCTCCTACGACGCGCGCACCGACACCATCGTCTTCGGCGCGGGCAACCCCGCCCCCTGGAACAGCTGGCTGCGCAACGCCGGCCAGTCGAACGACGGCTCGGGCGACAACCTTTACGCCGCCAGCCGCCTTGGCATCGACCCGTCGAACGGCGAAATCAAGTGGCACTTCCAGACCACGCCGCGCGAAGGCTGGGACTACGACGGCGTGAACGAGGTCGTGGCCTATGAAAACCGGGCCGGCGAGCAGCGCCTTGCCACTGCCGACCGGAACGGTTTCTTCTACGTGCTCGACGCGGCAGACGGCGGCTTCGTGCGTGGCGTGCCCTTCGTCAAGGATATCTCCTGGGCCTCGGGCCTCGACGACAACGGCCGCCCGATCTTTGTCGAGGAAAACCGCCCCGGCGATCCGGCGGCGGCGGCCGACGGCAAGAAGGGCGACGTCATCTTTGCCTCGCCCAGCTTCCTCGGCGGCAAGAACTGGATGCCGATGGCGTTCAGCCAGCGCACCGGCAATTTCTATATCCCGTCCAACGAATGGGGTATGGACATCTGGAACGAACCGATCACCTACAAGAAGGGTGCGGCCTATCTAGGCGCCGGTTTCACGATCAAGCCGAACTACGAGGACCATATCGGCAGCCTCAAGGCCGTCGACCCCGATACCGGCGAGATCAAGTGGGAATACAAGAACGACGCGCCGCTTTGGGGCGGCGTGATGACCACGGCGGGCGGGTTGGTGTTCACCGGTACGCCCGAGGGCAAGTTCCTCGCGCTCGACGACGAGACGGGCGAGGTCCTGTGGTCGTTCCAGACCGGTTCGGGCATCGTCGGCCAGCCGGTGACCTGGGAGATGGAAGGCGAGCAATACGTCTCGATCATCTCGGGCTGGGGCGGCGCGGTTCCGCTCTGGGGCGGCGAGGTGGCCAAGAAGGTCAACTACCTCAACCAGGGCGGCACGCTCTGGACCTTCAAGCTGCCCAAGTCGCTGGCGATGGCGCAGTAAGGCGCGTGGAAGCAGAATGATGGAGGCGCCCCGCGGGGCGCCTCTTGTTGTGTTGGTATCCCGGTGGGTTTACGTTCGGCCCGCGTGCATGCGTGTTATCGCAACAAGGTCATCGTACTAGGGTCTTGGCAGGACGGCCTCGGGTTTCCCAACACAAGCTGGTGGCGGCACGCGCCTTCGACATTACCGGAAAGTAACCTAGCCGTTTTCTTCTTCTTCTTCCTTATCCTCGCACGCGCATCCACAATCCAAGAATCCGCCCGGCGGCAGATTGACCGCGCACTGATACCGTTCCCACGGAACGAGTTCGTCACTCGAATCACAGCCGCCAATGTGCAGACAGGTAGATGTCGAATTGCCGGATGTGTCAGAGCTTGTCGAAATGCACTGTTGCCAAGGCCGGCAGGTTCTCCCTTCGCAGGGGAAGTGCTGTTTGCAGTATTCTCGCAGAACCGTCCGGTGATCCGGTGGCAACGGTCTACAGATCACTATGGTTTGGGGCCATGGCCCGTCCGGCACGTCGAATGACGTGGCGCACTCGCCGCAGCTTCGCGCCGACAGCCACAAATACAGACCCGTTGCAATCGAGACGAACGTAAAAAATATTGAAATCGCGATGACCTTCTTGCTCATCTTTTGCCGATGCCCCCAAGATGGGACCAATGATCTTGATACTATAGCACAAATCGCTTCCTCTTCTTTATTTTGTCGTTATTCCTTCGATATCCCTTGAAAATCAAACCGATACAAGAAAAGCATGGCGCGGGCTGGTGCGGTCTCGCACACCGCTACACTTTTTTGCCGTATGGCTACGACAAGGTCCGATACGTTTCTTTCGCCGGATTTCCTGCCGCGTACGAAACGCCTCGCAAGGTCGAGATAGCCACCAGCGGGATACGTTTCTGACCACCATTGCATAAGACCATAGGCCTAGTTTCCCGACCGCCGCGATTTGTTAGGCTTGTTCACATCAGGTGGTGTGAGCAGCGGAAAGGTTTGGCATGGCAGTTCACGCGGCAGACATGGCGTTGCGCTCCGCCATGATCATCGACGACCATCCGCTGTTTTGCGACGCGTTGTCGATGACGCTGAAGACGATCACCGGCATCGAGGATATCGACACCGCCAACCAGTTGGGCGACGCGCTGGCCAAGCTCGACGCAGGCGGCAAACCGGACGTCATCGTGCTGGATCTGAACCTGCCGGACGTAAACGGGTTCGATGGGCTGATCCGGTTGAAAACCGCCGCGCCGAACGTGCCGGTGGTGGTGGTGTCCTCGATGGCCGACAACCGCATGATCAGTTCGGCCATGCGCGCCGGCGCCAGCGGCTTTGTCCCGAAACACAGCCAGCGCGAGGTCTTTCGCGCAGCGTTCGATGCCATCGGGCGCGGCGGCAAATTCCTGCCCGACGGCTTCGTCGAGGTCGACGATCCGAACACGCCGGCGACCGGCAAGGAAGAGGCGCTGCAGCGCCTGTCGACGCTGACCAACCAGCAGGCGCGCATTCTGCAACTGATCTGCGAGGGCAAGCTCAACAAGCAGATCGCCTATGACCTTTCCATCGCCGAGACCACGGTCAAGGCCCATGTCACGGCGATCATGCGCAAGCTCGGCGTGCAAAGCCGGACCCAGGCCGTGCTGATCGCGGGCGAGGCGAGTTTCGCAAATCTCTTGCCAAACGGCCCGGACGCTCCATAGTCTTGCCTAGATAAATAAGAACACACCGGGAGGAAGATGGACGGAAATCGCCAGCCGTCCATCGGCGGCGTAAGCGACGGCGCCGTCGTTCGGACTGCACATGTCTCGCTTGATACACTGCATCCCATCTCGGCCATCGCGCACGAGCTGGGGGCGGCGGACTTTGCTCTTGTGGCTCTTTTCGTATCGCCCGAGGCGGATTTTCCGCGGCTGGTTCAGGCGGCACAGGCGCAATTCGGCGAATGTCCCGTCATCGGCTGCACCACGGCCGGCGAGATCTCGGATTTCGGGTATTCAGACAATGGCATCGTCGCCGTCGCCTTGCCGGCCGAGTTCTTCGCGGTTGAGACGCTTTGCTTCGACGGGCTCGACCGGTTGCATAGCCAGGATGTGATCGGCGATGTGATCCGCGCCCGTGCCGCGCTCGGCCAGGCGGTGCCGCAGATGGCGCATGAGTTTGCATTCCTCCTGGTCGATGGCCTGTCGCTGAAGGAAGACGAGCTTGCCTCGGCGCTGGCCTCGGGCCTCGGTCCCATGCCGTTGTTCGGTGGCTCTGCGGGCGATGGCACACGGTTCCGGACCACGATGGTCGCCTGCGGCGGCAGCGCGCGGGACAACGCCGCCGTCCTGACCCTGGTGCGCAGCCACTGCCGGGCCAAGGTCTTTACGCTGAACCACTTCACCCCCACCGACCAGCGTATGGTCGTCACATCCGCCGATCCCTCGCGCCGGATCGTGCATACGATCAACGCCGAGCCCGCCGCGCGCGAACTGGGCCGCATCCTGGGCAAGGATCCCGAACAGATCGACACCTTCACCTTCGCCTCGAACCCGGTCGTCGTGCGTTTCGGCGGCGACCATCACGTCCGGGCGATCAAGCGGGTGACGGAAGACGGCGACCTGGAGTTTTTCTCGGCCATCGACGAGGGTCTGGTGCTGACGCTCGCCGACGCCGAGAACATGGCCGAGCATTTGCAGGCCAAGCTTGGCGGGCTTTCGACCGAGGAAAAACCCGACACGATCATCGCCTGCGACTGCATCCTGCGCCGGATCGAGGCCGAACAGAAACAGATGACCCGAGCGATCGGCGATGTGTTGGGTCGCTATCACGTCGCAGGTTTCTCGACCTACGGCGAGCAGATCGGCGCCATGCACGTGAACCAGACGATGACCGGCGTGGCGATCTATCCGCCCGATCCCGCCTGATGCCGCATTCCCTGATCAACCCCGCCGACACGCTCGAACGGCAGAACCAGAAGCTGATCCAGATCAGCGAGGCGCTGATGCGCCGGGTCGAGCAGGACACCGACCGGTCGGGCGCGGCCTATGCCCAGTTCGAGCGTGCCGCGATGCTCGAGGATCAGGTCCGCAGCCGCACCCGCGATCTCGAACACGCGCTCGACCTTCTGAACGACAGCAATGCCCAGCTGGCCGAGGCGAAATCCGAGGCCGAGGCCGCCCGCGCCAACCTCGCCAACGCCATCGAGGCGGTGCAGGAAGGGTTCGCACTCTTTGACCGCACCGACGTCATGGTGATGTGCAACAGCCGTTTCGGCATGCATATGATCGACGTTCAGGCCCGGCTCGATCCCGGCCTGCGCTTTGCCGACTATGTCGGCCACGTCTCGAACAGCCGGTTTCTGGAACTGCCCGAAGGCATGACGCCCGCCGCCTGGGCCGCGCGGCGGATGCAGCGGCACAAGGACCGGCACGTGATCTTCAACGTGCATCTGATCTGGGACCGCTGGCTGCAGGTCAGCGAACACCGCACACCCGACGGCGGCACCGTCGTTCTGCAGACCGACGTCACCGACATCATGCGGCTCGAACGGCAGGAACGCGGCAAGCTTTTGGACGACCAGGCGCGGATGATCCGCGCGACGCTCGACCATCTCAACCAGGGCGTCTGCATCTTCGACAAGGATGCGCGTCTGGCGGGCTGGAACAAGCGCATCGGATCGCTTCTTGCGGTTCCGGTGTCGCTTCTCAGGATCGGCATGGGCTTCGACACTTTGCTCGACCGGCTGAAAGAGGACTTTCAGCTCAGCCAATTGCGCCCCAAGGCCCTGTTGAACTGGGCCCAGAAAAAGGACGGCCGCCGCCCGCTCAGCTTCGAGGTGCGCCAGGGCAACGACATCACGCTCGATGTTTTTGCCCAGGAAATGCCCGATCGCGGCTTCGTGATCTCGTTCACCGACGTCAGCGCCGAACGCCAGGCGAACCGGGCGCTGTTCGACGCCAATGAACTGCTCGAACGGCGGGTGATGGAACGTACGCTGGAACTGGAAGATGCGCTGACCAATGCCGAGCGCGCCAATGCCTCGAAAACCCGCTTTGTCGCGGCGGCAAGTCACGATCTGCTGCAGCCGTTGTCGGCGGCCAAACTCTATATGTCCTCGCTCGCCGAAGGGGCGGACTCGCCAGCCGCCAAGGCGCTGAACGCGTTAAGCAGCGTCGAAAACATCATCGATGCGCTTCTGGATATCTCCAAACTCGACAGCGGCACCGCCAGCCTCGACGTCACGACGGTGTCGCTGGGCGATCTGCTGGCGGGCCTGCGCGATGAATTCGCCCCCCTGGCGGCGCTGAAGGGCCTCGACCTGCGCGTCGTCCCCAGTACCGCCTTTGTCACCAGCGACCCCGGCTTTCTGCGCCGCATCCTGCAGAATCTGATCGGCAACGCGGTGCGGTATACGCAAGCCGGCCGCGTGCTGGTCGGGGCCCGCCGCAATGGCGGATCGGTCCGGGTCGAGGTCTGGGACACCGGCCCGGGCATTCCCGAGGCCGACCAGGACCGCATCTTCAAGGAGTTCGAACGTCTCGACGCCCGCGCCAGCGCGTCCGAGGGTCTGGGGCTTGGCCTCGCCATCGTCGAACGCGCCTGCGCCCGCCTGGGTCACCCGCTGGGTCTGTGGTCCGTGGTCGGCCAGGGCACCGGTTTCTTCGTCAATCTCGCCCATGCCGAAGGTGCGGCCCTGCCGCGGCCGAAGGCCTCGCATTCCGCCCCGCGACAGCGTTTGCGGCAGAAGGGCCTGATCGTGATGCTGGTCGAAAACGATCTGGAACTGCGCCGGGCCATGTGCGCATTGATGGAGGGTTGGGATGTCAGCGTGCTCGACGTTGGCGATGCTGCCGAGGCGCTGGACCTTCTGGAGGAAATTCAGATCAGCCCCGACGCTTTGCTGATCGATTATCATTTGGGTGATGGCGCCGACGGCCTAGCCCTGATCGAGGATATCCATCGGCTCTTTGGCACTATCCCGGCCCGCCTGATCTCGGCCAACCGCTCGCCAGACCTGCGCCGCAGGGCCTCTGCCAATGGCGTCGAGCTGATGCCCAAGCCAATCGATGCCGACCTGTTGGAGGCTTTCTTGTGCTCGGCGCTGGATGAGGGTGAGACCTAGCGCGGAACAATACCTTGCCAGGTCTGGGTCCGGAGCCGGCACTGCCAGTTCTGCGATTGCGCGGCGGGTCCGCGCCCCTTGCTTCCGCGCTGGAGCGGCTCGGAAACGTCAGCTACAGCCCGTACCTGACAACCATACCGGCCGCGACGCCGTTATCATCAAGCCATTGACCTTGCCCGGCAAATGCGCCCATCTGCGCCGAACGTCACTCGGACCGCATGATGAAGCCCTTCCTGATTCTGCAGCTCAGGCCAGAGGCCGATGCCTCGGACAACGAATTCCACGCCATTCTCGAAAAGGCCGGGCTCAGTCCCGACCGAGCTCACCGCATTTGCCTTGACCGCGATCCTTTGCCCGAGACCCTCTCGCTCGACCGGTTTGCCGGCGTCATCGTCGGCGGCGGCCCTGGCTGCGTCAGCGATCCGCCCGACAGGAAATCACCGCTCGATGCCAGGATGGAAACGGCGGTGATGTCGCTGATGCCGCAGATCACCGCGAATGACATCCCGTTCATGGGCTGCTGCTATGGCATCGGGATTCTCGGCCATCACCTGGGCGGCGACGTGTCGAAGGCGCGCTATAGCGAAGATGTCGGCGTTTCGTCCTGCCGTCTGACCGGGGACGGAGCCGCCGATCCCTTGCTCGCCGGCTTTCCGGACGTCTTCGATGCCCTCGTCGGCCACAAAGAAGCCGTGCAGGCACTGCCGCCGGGCTGTGCGCATCTGGTCAGTTCCGGCCCCTGTCCGTTCCAGATGATCCGCTACAAACGCAACGTCTACGCCACGCAATTCCACCCCGAGGCCGATGCCGCGGTGTTTCATGTCCGCATCGATATCTACAGACATCACGGCTATTTCCGACCGGACGAGGCCGAGGACATCAAGGCAGCGATCGATGCGGCGAACGTGCATGCGCCTGAACGTATCCTTCGCAATTTCGTGCGGACGTACGCCTGAGGTACGGCGCACGCCGTTGTTTCAGGCAACGTGTTGTCGGTCCCTGTTCGACAGCCAGACCCAAAAACTCAGCACAATGGCGCTGCCGGACACGAAGGTCATGACGGTGCCCGGGAAAAAATTGACGTAGCCGGGGAAGTCCACGAACAGCAGATAGCCCAGGTCCGCAAGACCGCCGATCATACCGGTTACCCAAATCGCCGTGAGGTTGCCGCGCCAGATGAAAACCGCGCCGACGATCGTGGCGATGCCGAACCAGCCAAGGTTCCAGCCATGCTGGTTCAGAATGCCGCCGACCGCAGCGGGATAATCCAACGCCAGCGTCTCGGACGGAACTCCATCCGCAATGGCCTGAACGCCGCCGGTAGCGTCGCTAACCAGCACGATAGCGCCTGCGAGTGCATGAACAAGGCCCCATACGACCCAAAGGACCGCTGCGACTTTGAGCATGATTGTCTGAGTTTCGGAAGGCATCTACGACTCCTTTGCAGACCAAATAAATGGACTTTGTCCACAAATATGCACACAGTGGACTTTGTCAACTAAAAAGGGATCCATGGCAGATACCGACCTGGCACTTCTTCTCGACCGGTTCATGCGCCGGATTCACGCGGCCCTGCATGCAAAGGCGCCGGACTTCGACTCTGACAGGATCGGACCCGGAGGCGCCATGGTTCTGCTGACGCTCGCGGACATGGAGACGGCCCAGATGCACGAACTCGCCAGGCGGGTCGCGCGCGACAAATCGCAGATGACCCGCGTGGTCCAGGCGCTCGAAACCAAGGGCATGGTCACCCGCAAACCGGCGCCGCAGGACGCCCGCGTCAGCCTGATCTCGCTGACCGACAGAGGGCATACGGTCGTCGCCACCCTCCGGCAGGTTCTGGCCGAAACGATCGACGAGATTCTGGGCCCGATCGCCGAACAGGAAAAACGCACGCTGCGCGACCTGCTGCGGCGCGCAATGTCTTAACGGATCGACCAGGCCCGACGTACAATTGCACGGCGGCGACCAGGGTCACGCGGCACGGGGCATTGCGCCCGGCTGCAAATCCGATAGGTAGGCGTTGCCCCAACAACTGGACATCACACCCCCGATGGACGTCTACGTCAGCATGACCGTGGAGATCCTCCACAATGGCCACCTGAAGATCCTTAAAGAGGCCAGGAAACACGGCCGCGTCACGGTGGGTCTGCTGACCGACCGGGCGCTGGAGAACAAAAAGGCGATCCCGCTTCTGTCCTTCGAGCAGCGCAAAGAAATCCTCGAATCGCTGGAATATGTCGACGAGGTCATCCCGCAGGACGAATGGGAATACGACCGCTGCATCGACACCCACCGTCCGAAATTCTTTGTCCACGGCGACAAGTGGGACGGGCCCCTGACCGGCATGCGCGAGCGCGTCGTCGCCCAGCTGGCCACCTATGGCGGCACTTTTGTCGAGCTGCCCTACAGCCACGAATTCGACGGCACCCACATCGCCCCGCAGATGGCCGCCTCCCTGGCGACGCCGTTTGCCAGGCAAAGGGCGTTCCGCCGGATGATGCAGTCAAAGCGCATCGTCCGTTTCCTCGAAGCGCACAGTCCGCTGGCCGCGCTGATCGGCGAGCACACCAAGGTCGAGCGAAACGGCGACATCCTGCAGTTCGACGGTTTCTGGTCCTCGTCGCTGACCGACTCGACCGAAATGGGCCTGCCGGATATCGAGGCGCTCGACGTCACCCGGCGGCTGCAGAACATCGACGAGATTTTCGAGGTCACAACCAAGCCCTTGGTGTTTGACGGCGACACCGGCGGCAAGGCCGAGCATTTCGAACTCAAGGTCCGCACGATGGAGCGCATGGGCATCGCCGCCGCGATCATCGAGGACAAGACGGGCTTGAAGAAAAACTCGCTTCTCGGCACCGCCGTTCCGCAGACCCAGGCCTCGATTCCGGAATTTCAGGAAAAGATCCGCGCCGGGATCGAGGGGCAGAAATATCGCGGCATGATGATCATCGCACGGCTCGAAAGCCTGATCCTCGGCAATGGCATCGACGATGCCCTGAGGCGCGCGGACGCCTATGTCTCCGCCGGGGCGGGGGCGGTGATGATCCATTCCAAGGACAAGGACCCGGCCGACATCTTCGCCTTCACGGACGCCTTTTCGCAAACTCACGCGGATGTTCCCATCGTCGCGGTTCCGTCGTCCTACTACACGGTCCACGACCACGAATTGCAGGCGCACAGGATCAAGATGATCATCTACGCCAACCATATGCTGCGGTCTTCCTACAAGGCGATGGAACAGACGGCGCGGGCGATTCTGGAACACGGGCGCACCGCCGAGATCGAAGACGAGATCATCACGATCCCGCAAATTCTGAAGCTGATCCCCGGAACGATTTGAGGCGGTTCAAATGAAACGCAAATCGCGGTAGGCCACATGCTCGACGCACTCGACTTTCTCGACGACCTGCAATCCCTGGGGCTGAATGAGTTCTTCGGCGTCCCCGACACGGTCTTGAGCGACCTGATCTCTGCGATCGAGGCCCGGGCCGGTGGCGACGGGCTGACCCTTCGGGTCACCTCGAACGAAGGCGCCGCTGCGGGACTGGCGATGGGCAGCTATCTCGGCTCCGGCAAGCCTGCGGCGGTGTTCCTGCAGAACTCGGGTCTCGGCAACCTGGTCAACCCGTTGACCTCGCTGGCCAGCGCCAAGGTCTATGGCACACCGATGCTGATGCTCATCGGCTGGCGTGGCGAACTCAGGGACGGTGTGCAGGTGAAGGACGAGCCGCAGCATGGCTTTCAGGGAGAGATCACGCTGCCCATGCTCGACCTGCTCGGCGTGCCGCACCAGGTCATCGGACCGGACAGCTCGCGGGCCGTGGCGTCAGAGGCTGCGTCCTGGATGCTGTCGTCGGCGAAATACGGCGGGAAACCCGCCGCCTTGGTGTTCCGGAAGGACAGCTTTTATCCGCTGCCGAAAGACTCAAGGCCGGACTCCCGGTTTCCGCGGCGCGAGGACGCCATCGCCGAGGCGCTGAGCGTGCTTGGACGCGACACGCCCGTCGTCGCCACCACGGGAAAGATCTCGCGGGAACTGCACGAACTGCTCTACCGCAAAAGCCTGACGACCCCCGCTTTTCTGACCGTCGGCGGCATGGGGCACGCGGCCATGATCGCCACCGGGCTCGCCTCGGGCATGCCGGACCGCAAGGTCGCCTGTTTCGATGGCGACGGCGCGCTTTATATGCATGCGGGCAGTCTGGCGACGTCGGCCAAGGCCGACAATCTGATCCATCTGGTGTTCAACAACCAGGTCCACGATTCGGTGGGCGGTCAGGCCACCGCCGGGTCCGCTCTGCAGCTTGATGTCATCGCCGCCGCCTTCGGCTATTCGGCGGTCGCGCGCGTGACCGAAATCGACGATATCGCTCCGGCCATCCAGGCGGCGATGGCGACACCGAAATCCAGCTTTATCGAGATCATGGTCGCCCCCGGCGCGCGGCCTGATCTTGGGCGCCCCAAGGAACACCCCACCGAGGCCAAATTCGCCTTCATGCGTGCAATCGGAACCTCCGTTGACTGACCGGACCCTGACCCCTGACGTTATCGCCGGCTTCAACGCGGCAAAGCCGATCTTCACCGCCGGTCCGGCCAGCCTTGTCTACGGCAACGTCGCTGCGCTGCGCGCCTGCTTTGGACGCGGCGACGCCGAGTTTCTGGCGTCCTACGACAACGTCCTGGGCATGATATCGACCCTCGCCGAACAGGACCGGACCGTGGCGATGCAAGGCTCCGGCACCTCGGCCATCGAGGTGATGATCGCCAATTTCCTTTACGGGCGGGTTCTGATCGTCGATTCCGGCTATTACGCCAAGCGGCTGATCGCCATCGCCAGGACACGGATGCGCCGCGACGGGTTCATCGCCGGCGTCGACGTGGTGGACTGGCTGGACATCGACGCGGCCGGCGGATCGTATGATTGGGTCCTTGCCGTCTATACCGAAACCAGCGAAGCCACGTTGGTGCCGATTGCCGGGCTTGATGCGCTGACCAAGCGCGTCGGCGCGCGGCTGGCGCTGGACGCCACCGCCTCGATCGGTCTGGAGCCGGGCCATGGCGCGGCCGATGTCTGCGCCTTCAGTTCCTGCAAGGGGCTGTTCGGGTTGACCGGGGCGGGGTTCATTTCCCATTCGACCGGGCCGCAGAACGAGGTTGAGGACATGATCGCGGCGCTGTCGACCTACGCCGATCGCAAGACGACCGGTCCCTACCACGCGATCCTGTCATTGGAACCGATCCTGGCCCGCTACGCCGATTACCGCGAGGCCGTCGTCACCAACAAACGCGTCTTCTGCCGCAAGTTTGCGGATCACCTGATGTATCCGCAGGCGCAGCAGCCCCTGCTTTGCACGGCGCTGGACGTGCCCATCCGTGCGACCACGCCCGACGCGGTGCTCTATGCCCCCCGAGACACCCGCGCAGCCAGCATCACCTGCCATCTGGGCGAGGTGCATCTGGGGCGTGCGGCAAAGGGGGGGCTGGTCGACCTGTTGCAGGTAGACGCCTGACGCGGTCGGGTTGGTGCCGATTGTTCGGGACGGGATTCGATGGAACCGTCGCCCGACCGGTTCGGTCCAAGGAGCGGACGTTTCCCGCTGAGTGAGGAGCCGCACCATCGCCGACCCGCGGGGAGGCGAACTGCACCTCTGAACAACTCGATCTATCCCAGCAAAGTCCGAACGAACTCAAGTCGATAAGCGGCGTCAGAAAATCGCCCCCCCTTCGGGGCGGGTCGGCGATGGCGCGGCGGCCTGCGGCCGTGATTCCGCGCCTGGAGGCAGATTGCCAATGTCCGCAACAGGCCAAATACCGACCTCGTGGTTCGCTCAAAACGCATCGCGTGTTAGGCGTCTCTGCAAGTCGGCATCGCTGTCGGACATGGTTTCAGATAGCTAACCTGGCATCCCCATATGGGACGTTTCGCTCCAGGCACCGGGTTCTCACCAGGTCAGCCAGCGCAGCACGAACCGATTCTCCCGCCGTACCAGGACCCGCCTGAGTTCGTCTCCCACCAGGATCAGGATCGCGAAGGGCACGCTCAGGCAAAGATGCCACACCTCCAGCGGCGCCGTCCCGAAAAAGACGTTCCCCGCCGGCGTGTAGGAAATCAGCGCCAGCAGCGACAATTCCGTCGCCACCCCCAGCCAGACCAGCCGGTTCGAAAACACGCCGACCGTGAACAAGCTCTGCCGCCGCGTCCGGCAGATGATCACGTCCGAGACCTGGCAGATAATGATCGACGCGAAGAACCCGGTCACCGCGGTGCGGTAGAGCGGATCGTCGAAAGCCAGCTCCTGCCCCCATTCCCAGCCCCCGGAATAGAGGATCACGAAATAGGAAAAGAACCCCGCCGCCGCCTGCAGCATGCCCACCACCCCGTAGGACATGATCAGCAGGTTGCGGGTCAGCAGCCGCTCGCTCCGCCTGCGCGGTCCGCGTTTCATCACATCCGTCTCGGGCGGTTCGGCCCCCAGTCCCAGCGCCGGCACAATGTCGGTCCCCAGATCGATCGCCAGGATCAGGACCACCGTCAGCGGCAGCGGGATGTCGAGCAGAACGAAGGCGATGAAGGGCAGGATTTCGGGGATGTTCGAGGTCAGAATGTAGGCGATGAACTTCTTGATGTTGTCAAAGATCGTGCGGCCTTCCTCGATCGCGGCGACGATGGTGGCAAAGTTGTCGTCCATCAGAACCATGTCGCTGGCTTCCTTGGCGACGTCGGTTCCCATCAGCCCCATCGCCACGCCCATATCGGCGTTCTTCAGGGCGGGCGCGTCGTTCACGCCGTCACCGGTCACGGTGACGGTCTCGCCCACGGCCTGCAGCGCCTGCACCACCTGCAGCTTCTGCGCAGGCGCGATGCGCGCGAAAACGATCTCGGATTCCTGGCGCAGCACCTCCTGCAGCCGCTCGTCCGACATCTTAACCATTTCCTCGCCCGTCACCACGCGGCCCCGCCCGGTGATCAGCCCGATCTGACGGGCGATGGTTTCCGCCGTGAGACCGTAGTCGCCGGTCATCATGACCACCCGGATCCCGGCGCTGCGGCAGCGCGCCATGGCCTCGGGCACCTCGGGCCGCGGCGGATCGATCATGCCGACGAGCCCGACGAAGATGTAGCCGTCCTCGGGGATGCCGCCGTCCGGCGAGGGGCGCCTTGCAAAGCCAAGGCCACGCTCGCCGCGGGCCGCCATGTCGCGGTAGTCGTCGATCACGCGGGCGCGTTTCTGGGCGTCGAACTCGACGACGTCGCCGTCCAGCATGATCCGGTCGCACATCTCCAGCACGGCCTCCGGCGCACCTTTCAGGAACGCCTCGGGTTCCGCCGCGCCGTCCGGAACCGCCACGGTGATCATCCGGCGCTTGGCATAGTTGAACGGCTCTTCCTCCACCTCGCGCACGTTTCTCAAGGCGTCGAGGTCGCCGACCCGGTTGGCAAAGAGCAGCAGTGCTCCGTCGGTGGCATCGCCGGAATAGCCGCCGTCGGTCAGATAGGCATTGTTGCAGATCGCCATGATCTGCAGAATCGCTGGCAGCACCGGGTCGTCGCGGATCGTGCGGTCGGTTGCGGCATAGCTGCGGTATCCCATGGTTACCGTATTCACGCCCAGCCGGTTGTGCGTCAGCGTGCCTGTCTTGTCGGTGCAGATCACGGTGGTCGAGCCCAAGGTCTCGACCGATTCCAGGTTCTTGATCAGCGCGTTCTTCCGCGCCATTCGGCGGCTTGCCATGGTCAGCGACAGCGTCACCGTCGGCAGCAGTCCCTCGGGCACATTGGCGACGATGATCCCGATGGCAAAAATCAGACTTGCGATCGCGCCGTTGCCGATGGCGACACTGACAAGAAAGAACGTGACACCGAGAAAGATCGCGATCGACGAGATGATCTTGATGAAGTGGCGCAGTTCGCGATGAATTGGCGTCTCGACGCTCTCGGTCGTCTCGGTCAGTTCGACGATGCCGCCGATCTGGGTGGACATGCCGGTTTCGGTCACCACCACCCGCGCCTCGCCGCTTTGCACCAGCGTGCCCGAGAACACCATGTTGGGGCTTTCCAGCACATTGTCTTGGGACTTGTCCGGATCGAGAAGCTGCGGTTCGCTTTCACCGGTCAGGCTGGCAAGGTCGACCTTGAACAGCGAGGCGTCCAGCAGCCGCCCGTCAGCCGGCACCTTGTCGCCTTCCTGCAGGATGATCACGTCGCCCGGCACCAGTTCTTCGGCCGGAATGTCTCGGGTCTGGCCATCGCGCAGGGTGATCACCATCGATGGCAGCATGTCGCGGAAGCTGTCCATGATGCGTTCGGACTGCAATTCCTGCATATAGGTAAATGCGGCGTTCAGCAGAACGACGGCGATCAAGGCGATGGCGATGTAGAGATTGCCCTGACCGGGGTCGAGCCGCTCTGCCGACAGCGCAAGGGCACCGCCGCACATCAGGAGCATTGCAAAGAAGTTCTTGAACTGACGCAGGAACTTGACCCATTCGGGCACCTGCTTGCCGGCACTGAGTGCATTCCGCCCATAGCTGCCCAGACGGCCGAGGGCGGCGTTGGATGTCAGACCGCTGCGCGAGGTGTCAAGCTCGTAAAGAAGCTCTTCGATGGGCTTTCGATGTGCTCCATCCGGCATCGTCCGACTGTCCCAGTTCATATCACTGCGGCGGCCATGGTGGGGCGCACCGCGGATTTCTTTGGGCCATGGCTAACAGGCCGGCGACGACCGGACTTTGCGCTGGCTCAAATTGCGGCGGTATGACCATCCGAGCGCAAACTCGCACATCAAGTCCCGGATTCTCTCGGTCGGTCAAAGGCTTGGCCGGCCCACCGCCGAGACCGTCGCCGACGCAAGCCGGTCTCAACGCCGCTGCTTGGCATTACGGACAAACTTCTTCTGGCCCTATCGCTTCACTCGGTTCTATGGTGTGAGAGCGCGTTGTCCCGCGCGCCATAAGGAGGATGTGCGATGATCCCGACGCTTTCACCCAACGATATCTCTCATGTGGTCGAGGCCGACCGCGCCCATGTCTGGCATCACCTGATCCAGCACAAACCCTTCGAAACCACCGATCCCCGCGTGATCGTCGAGGGCAAGGGCATGCGGGTCTGGGATGCCAAGGGCAAGGAACATATCGACGCCGTGTCCGGCGGGGTGTGGACCGTCAATGTCGGGTATGGCCGCGAAAGCATCGCCAAGGTGATCTATGACCAGTTGGTGAAGATGAACTATTTCGCGGGCGCTGCCGGGTCGGTGCCGGGGGCGCTGTTTGCGGAGAAGCTGATCGAGAAGATGCCCGGGATGAGCCGGGTCTATTATACGAACTCGGGATCCGAGGCGAACGAGAAGGCGTTCAAGATGGTCCGCCAGATCGCTCACAAGCGGTACGGCGGGAAGAAGCACAAGATCCTCTACCGCGACCGGGATTATCACGGCACGACCATCACGGCGCTCTCGGCCGGAGGGCAGGACGAGCGCAATGTGCAGTACGGGCCGTTCACACCGGGCTTCGTTCGGGTGCCGCACTGTCTTGAATATCGCGCGCAGCCGGAGTGGAACCCGTCGGCAGAGCCCTACGGGGTGTTCGCGGCGAACCAGATCGAGCAGGCAATCCTTCGCGAAGGTCCCGATACCGTGGGCGCGTTGTGCCTGGAGCCGGTCACCGCCGGCGGTGGGGTCATCGTTCCGCCCGAGGGATATTGGGAACGTGTTCAGGAGATCTGCCGCCAGTACGACGTGCTGCTGCATATCGACGAGGTCGTGTGCGGCGTCGGCCGCACGGGGACGTGGTTCGGCTATCAGAATTACGGGGTCGAACCGGATATGGTGACGATGGCCAAGGGCGTCGCCTCGGGCTATGCTGCGATTGCGTGTCTGGTCACGACCGAGGCGGTTTTCGATGCCTTCAAGGACGATGCAAGCGACCCGTTGAACTATTTCCGGGATATTTCGACTTTCGGAGGCTGCACCGCGGGACCGGCGGCGGCGTTGGAGAACATTCGGATCATCGAGGATGAGGGTCTGTTGGAGAACACCCTTGCCATGGGCGAACGGATGTTGGCGAATCTCGAGGAACTGGCCGGGCGGCACGCGGTGATCGGCAACGTGCGCGGCAAGGGGTTGTTCGTGGGCGCCGAACTGGTGTCGAGCCGAGAAACGCGGCAGCCGGTGGACGAGGTGCTGGCGCAAAAGGTGGTTGCCGAGTGCAATGCGCAGGGCGTGATCATCGGCGTGACGAACCGGTCGGTGCCGGGCTTCAACAATACCCTGTGTTTCTCGCCTGCTCTGATCGCGACGGCAGATGACATCGATGCGATCACCAGCGCGGTGGACGTGGCGCTGGGACGGGTGTTCCAGTAGGAAGCTTTTCGACGGAAGGCTGGCGGCGCGCCTGTCTGGCTGCGCCGTGATTATCGCCGCGGCGGGGCAGGGGGGCGCCGCGGTGACATCTTGTATCCCTTTGTCCATCGCAAAAGGCAGGCTTGGCGGGTCCTTGGTGAAAGGATATGTCCAGATCATGTGACCTTGTGGGACCAGATCCGTGCCGATTCCTGCGGAAAGTTTCTTTCTTGATCCCGGACATGGTGGGACGCTGCAGCAGCAGATTCAAGAGCTTGTGGCCGATGGAATCCTGTCGGGACGGTTCCGGCCCGGAGACAGGCTGCCATCCAGCCGGGGGCTCGCCGAGCGGTTGGGGATCAGCCGGATCACGGTGACGCTCGCCTATACCGAGCTTGTGTCGAACGGCTATCTGACGGCGCAGGGGCGGTCGGGCTATTTCATTGCAAAGACCGCGCCGCAACCGCCGCGGTTTCGGCCGGTGGCGGCAAACGGCCCACAGGTGGATTGGAGCCGCGCCCTCGGGCGGCGCTTTTCAGAATATCCGCGGCTGCAGCGTCCGGCGGATTGGCGCAGCTACCGGTATCCGTTTCTCTACGGTCAGGCGGATGCGTCGCTGTTCGATCACGCCAACTGGCGGCAATGCGCGCTACGCGCCCTGGGGCAACGGGATTTCGCGGCGCTGACGGCGGACTATTACGACCGCGACGATCCGCAACTGATCGATTTCATCACGCGACACATCCTGCCGCGGCGCGGGATCGCGGTGACATCGGACGAAGTGCTGCTGACGCTCGGCGCGCAGAACGCTCTGTGGATGGCGGCGCAGATCCTGCTGACCCAGCGGCGCACCGCGGCAATGGAAAACCCCTGTTATCCGGAATTGCGGGAAATCCTGGACCAGACGCGGTGCAGCCGGATTCAGGTGGATGTGGATGCGGGCGGTCTGCGGGTGGACGCTTTGCCAGAGGGTGTGGATGTCGTGTTCGTCACCCCAAGCCATCATTGCCCGACCAATGCCACAATGCCGCTGGACCGGCGCCAGGCACTGTTGAAGCGCGCGGCGCGCGAGGGTTTCGTGGTGGTCGAGGACGACTACGAGTTCGAGATTTCCTTTCGCACCGCCCCGTCGCCTGCGCTGAAGTCGCTCGATAAAGCCGGAGCCGTGGTTTACATCGGGTCGTTCTCCAAATCGCTGTTTCCGGGGCTGCGGCTGGGGTACCTGGTGGGGCCCGAACCGTTCATCCGCGAGGCCCGGGCGCTGCGCGCCTTGGTTTTACGACATCCTCCGGGCCACATTCAGCGTACGGTCGCCTATTTCCTGTCGCTTGGACACTACGATGCCCAGATAAAGCGGATGGGCGAGGCCTATGCCCGGCGGCGCGCAGCGATGGCAGAGGCGATCGCGGCGCACCAGCTACAGCCAGCGGCCGAGACGTTCGGCGGCTCGAGTTTCTGGATGCGGGCGCCGGATGCGGTGGACACAAGCGAGTTGGCCGGACGGTTGCGGGATAAGGGCGTGTTGATTGACCCGGGCGCCGTCTTCTTCGCGCCGGAAGAGCGGAACACGTCCTTTTATCGTCTGGCGTATTCGTCGATACCGTCGGACAGGATATTCGAAGGGATTGCGCGAGTGGCAACGGCGATTGGAGAGACCTGAGTTGCGGTCACCGGATCCCAACTGTGACGCAGCGCGGTCGCGCACAGGCCAGCGTTGCCGGATCTCGACGGAAACTGCAACGCTTGTTCAGATCCCGCCGTTTCGACGGCATGGCTGAGTCCGGCGGGAGTCCCGCGCTTACCCCGATTGGGGTAACGGACTGGCGTGCGGTGTGGTATCCAGTGCTGGCTATAACAACCCGCACCTTCTGGCCCTACTGGCGGTTCTCTGCACTCAATAGTTAGGGCCAGTGAAAAGCGCGGACGGCATCGTGCTGAAAATACGACAGACCCTGGGGAGACACTCGACATGAAGATGACCACCGAAGAAGCCTTTGTGAAGGTCCTTCAGCAGCATGGAATCGAACATGCCTTCGGGATCATCGGCTCTGCCTTCATGCCGATTTCGGATCTTTTCCCCAAGGCCGGCATCACTTTTTGGGACTGTGCGCACGAAGGCTCGGGGGGCATGATGGCCGACGGCTATACCCGCGCGTCCGGCAAGATGTCGATGATGATCGCGCAGAACGGCCCCGGAATCACGAACTTCGTCACGGCGGTCAAGACGGCGTATTGGAACCATACGCCGCTCCTGCTGGTCACACCGCAGGCGGCCAACAAGACCATTGGCCAGGGCGGGTTTCAGGAAGTCGAACAGATGAAGCTGTTCGAGGACATGGTCACCTACCAGGAAGAGGTGCGCGATGCCTCGCGCGTGGCCGAGGTTCTGAACCGGGTGATCCTGAACGCGCGACGCGCCTCGGCGCCGGCGCAGATCAACATGCCGCGGGATTTCTGGACCCAGGTGATCGATATCGACCTGCCCGCTGTGGTGGAGTTCGAGCGGCCCGCCGGAGGCGAGGCGGCGGTGGCCGAGGCCGCGGCGCTGTTGAGCAATGCCGAGTTTCCGGTGATCCTGAACGGCGCCGGCGTTGTTCTGGGCGAGGCCATCCCGGCCTCGATGGCGATCGCAGAAAGGCTCGATGCCCCCGTTTGCGTTGGCTATCAGCACAACGATGCCTTTCCCGGCTCGCATCCGCTGTTCGCCGGACCGTTGGGATACAACGGATCGAAGGCGGGGATGGAGCTGATCCGGCAGGCGGATGTCGTGCTGTGCCTCGGCACGCGGTTGAACCCGTTTTCCACTCTGCCGGGCTATGGGCTCGACTACTGGCCGAAGGAGGCCAAGATCATCCAGGTCGATATCAATCCCGATCGGATCGGTCTAACCAAGCGGGTTGCGGTCGGCATCGTGGGCGATGCGAAGAAGGTCGCCGAGAACATTCTTGCAAAACTGTCGGACAGTGCCGGAGACACGGGCCGGGCGGACCGGAAGGCGACTATCGCACAGACGAAATCGGCCTGGGCGCAACAGCTTTCGTCGATGGATCATGAAGACGACGATCCCGGCACGACCTGGAACCAGCGCGCGCGGGCGGCAAAGCCCGACTGGATGAGCCCCCGCATGGCCTGGCGGGCGATCCAGGCGGCGCTGCCGAAAGAGGCGATCATCTCGTCCGATATCGGCAATAACTGCGCCATCGGCAACGCGTATCCGACATTCGAGGAAGGGCGGAAATATCTTGCGCCGGGGCTGTTCGGCCCTTGCGGCTACGGGCTGCCGTCGATTGTGGGTGCGAAGATTGGCTGTCCGGACACGCCGGTCGTCGGTTTTTCCGGTGACGGTGCCTTTGGGATCGCGGTAACGGAACTGACCGCCATCGGCCGCACGGAGTGGCCGGCGATCACCCAGATCGTGTTCCGCAACTACCAATGGGGTGCGGAAAAGCGGAACTCGACCCTTTGGTACGACGACAATTTCGTCGGGACCGAACTGGACGATGGCGTAAGCTATGCCGCGATTGCGCAGGCCTGCGGGCTGAAAGGTGTTGTGGCGCGGACGATGGATGAACTGACCGATGCGCTGAACCAGGCGATCAAGGATCAGAAGGCGGGTAAGACCACGCTGATCGAGGCAATGATCAACCAGGAACTGGGCGAGCCGTTCCGGCGTGACGCGATGAAGGCGCCGGTTGCGGTTGCGGGGATAGATCCGGCGGACATGCGGCCGCAAACGGCGTAGCCCTGTCGCCATCCATCGTGATCGCACCATATCCCATGGACCTCATGCCACGGCCGTCCCGAACGCTCCTGCATGCGGGGGTGGTGGAGCCAGGCGACGTAGCCGCGCCGCTCCTCCCGTCCCTAGTGGAGCGTGACCGGATGAAGGGACTGCGGATCTTGGTGGCTGGTGCGAGGGGATGACCGGCGGGGAAATCCTTGTCCTGAACGCGGGGTCGTCCTCGATCAAGTTCGCGGTCTTCGATGCGGGATTGACCGAGATCCATCGCGGACTGGCCGCGGGGATTGGCGGGGCGTCATTTCTGGAGGTGGACGGAAAGCGGACCGAAACCCCGTTTATCGACCACAAGGCGGCGCTTAGCGCGGTCCTAGATGCGCTTTCAGAGCTGGGTCTGACACCGAAGCGGCTGCGTGCCGCGGCCCACCGGGTGGTGCATGGCGGGCGGCATCTGTCCACGCCGGTGCGGCTGACGCCTGAGAACATTGCCGAAATCGCCCAGTGCACGCCGCTTGCGCCGCTGCACAATCCGCACAATCTGGCAGCGATCGAGGCCCTGTCCGCGGCGGCGCCGGACCTGCCGCAATTCGCAAGCTTCGACACCGCGTTTCATAGCACGAATCCCGAAGTCGCCACACGCTACGCCATCCCGAAGATGATGGAGACCAGGGGCATCCGGCGCTATGGCTTTCACGGGCTGAGCTACGCCTCGCTGGTGCGCCGCCTGCCGGAGGTGTCGGACGCGCCGCTTCCGTCGCGATTGCTGGCGTTTCACCTTGGCAATGGCGCGAGCCTTTGCGCGATCAAGAACGGGCGGTCGGTGGCAACGACGATGGGCTATTCGCCCCTTGACGGCTTGACCATGGGCACGCGGTCGGGCGGGATCGATGCGAATGCGGTGCTGCGGTTGGTCGAAGAGAACGGGCTGGAGCGGACCAAGGCGATTCTGAACCACGAAAGCGGGCTTCTGGGATTGTCGGGCGGCAAGTCGGACATGCGCAACCTGATGCTCGATCACAGTGCGGACAGCGATTTCGCCGTAGAGCATTTTTGCTACTGGTCGCTGCGCCATGCCGGTTCGCTGATTGCCGCCATGGAGGGGCTGGACGCAATCGCGTTTACCGGCGGGATCGGCGAAAACGCGGTTGGCGTGCGGGCGCGGATCCTGCGTGGCCTGGAATGGATGGGGGTGCGGATGGATCCCGATGCCAACCACCGCAACGGACCGCAATTGAATGCGAAGACGTCGAAAGTGGGCGTCTGGGTGATCGGGGCCGAAGAGGAGCGCATGATCGCAAGAGATGCGCTGCATTTAATGGGAGATCTGGGTTGATGCCGTGTGCAAAGGCACCCGAAGAGCTTTGCAGGGATCTTCCGATTGCCCTGGGGCGCACCGATCAGCTCATTGCAACCGTGACGGCCGTCGCGGCGACGATATCCTGCACCGTCGCACCCCGCGAAAGATCGCTGCAGGGCTTTCGAAACCCTTGCAGAAACGGGCCCACCGCTTGTGCCCCGGCAAGTTCCTGCGCGAGCTTATACGCGATATTCCCGGCATCGAGGCCAGGGAAGATCAGCACGTTGGCGTCGCCATCGCCGGCCCCTTTTTGCGCTGCGATTGCGGCGTTCAGCGCGGCGTCGGCCTGGAGCGGCCCTGCAAACCCGGTGGCCTCGGCGGCGGCACGCACCGTCTCGACCGAGGCGCCGGAACCGGAGGTTCCGGTGGAAAAGGACAAAAGCGCGACCCTGGCCGATCCCAGAAGTGCCTCGGACGAGGCCGCCGAGGCGCGGGCAATATCGGCGAGTTCGGACGAGTCCGGTGCGACGTTCACCGCGCAGTCGGCAAATATCATTTCGCGTCCGTCCGGGAACAGCATCAGAAAAAAGGACGAAACGGTGTCGACGCCATCGGCCAGCCCGATGCCGATGCTGGCCGCCTCGATCACCCGGCGCGTGGGGGCGTCCGCGCCCGCAACCATGGCGTCGGCTTCGCCGGCGGCGACCATGGCAGCGGCGCGGTACAGGGGCCGGGCGAGCATGCGCCGCGCCACCGGCGCTTTCAGCCCGCGCACCTCCACCAGCGCGGCGACATGGGCGTCGGACACCTCAGCGAGCGGCAGTGGCTCGGCCAGACCGGCGGCGCGGATCTCGGCTGTAGCGGCCGCCACGCGCGGCTCGTCGAGTTCGGGGAAAACCACGCGCGCCCGGCGCGCTTTCGCCCTCTCGAACACGTTGTCCAGTACCGCCACGTCGACCTCCCCTTTGAAAGCCTAGGAGACAGCCATGACCCAGAACGTCAAGATCAATCGTGGCCTGAAGGGGGTCTATTTCGAACGCTCCGGGGCCTCGGATATCGACGGAGCGGCGGGGAAGCTGAGCTATCGCGGCTACGACATCAACGACCTCGCCGCGCAGGCCAGTTTTGAAGAGGTGGCTTACCTTCTGATCCACGGTGAGTTGCCGAACGCCGCAGAGCTGGCGGCGTTCGATGCCGATCTGAAGGCGGCACGGGTGCTGCCGGACGACGTCTTTGACATCATTCGCACGGTCAAGGATGGACATCCGATGGATGTCCTGCGCACTGCGGTCTCGGCGCTTGCCGCCCTGGAGCCCGACAGCCAGGACGCCGACGAGGCGGCGTTCGTTCGCAATGGCGTGCGGCTGACGGCGCAAGTTCCGGGAATCATCGCGGCGCATGACAATCTGCGCAACGGCCGCGACCCGGTGGCGCCGGACATGACCCTTGGTCATGCGGCGAACTGGTTGTGGATGCTGAAGGGAGAGCGGCCGTCAAAGGATGCAGAGCGGCTGGCAGATCTGGATTTCATCCTGCATGCCGAACACGGTTCGAACGCATCTTCCTTCGCGGCGCGGGTCACGGTGGGAACCGAGGCCAACATTCACGGCGCCATCGTGACGGCGCTGTCGACGCTCGCCGGGCCTGCGCATGGCGGGGCGGCCGAGGACGTGATGAAGATGGTGCAAGAGATCGGTGCGCCCGAGAATGCAGCGGCCTACGTGAAGGCCAAGCGCGCGAACCGCGAGGCCGTGACGGGGTTCGGTCATCGGGTATACCGCACCGAAGACCCGCGGGCGAGGCATATGCGCGACGGGGTCGAGCGCCTTGGACGAGAGATGGGCCAGCCGGAATGGTACGAGATTCTGCAGGCGGTGGTCGCGGCGATGCAGCCCTATGCAAGGCACGGGCTGAACGTGAATGTCGATTTCTATTCCGGCGTCATCTACCAGTTGCACGGCATTCCCATGGACCTCTATGTTCCGATCTTCGCCATCGGGCGGATGCCCGGTTGGGTGATCCAGTGTCTCGAGCAGGTCCGGCAGAATATCCTGATCCGGCCGTTGACGCTGTACAATGGGCCGGAACCGCGGACATGGGTGCCGATCGCCGATCGGTAAAGGCCGGTCTGCCCGGCGCATGCCGCACGCCGCCCCTCGCGGCATCGACCTCTGTCGTCGGCGAGGGTGCCGGCTGCAATTGCATTCGCCGGGCGATCGCGCGATGACAGGCACAGAAACGACGAGGTAGCCGCCCGCATACCGGCGAGGCTCAGACGATGTCACAACAGACACTTGCCCCGGACGTCTTGCAGGTTTTGGTGACGCTTTATACGCAGGGCCACTACCAAGAGCTTTTGGACCGGGCCCGGGCGCAGCTCGGCACGTATCCGCGATCGCACCAGCTCTACAACCTTGTCGGTGCCGCCGAGGCCGGCCTCGGGAAGACGGACGCTGCACTGGCGGCCTATCGGAATTCAATCGAGTTGAAGCCGGATTATGCCGAAGCCCATAGCAATTTGGGCGCGACGCTCCACACGCTCAGACGTTACAGTGAGGCGGCCGATGCTTGCGAGCGGGCGGTTGCCATCAATCCGCGCCACGCGCAGGCGCTGGGAAATCTCGGCAGCGCAAGGATTGCGTTGGGACAGTTCGCCGAGGCGCAAGAGGCGCTGCGCCAGGCGCTGGCGGTCGTGCCCGATCACCCTGTCTTGTTGAACGGGCTCGGGGTTGCGCTGCGCGGCATGGGTCGGAACACCGAAGCACTGGAAGCGTTGCGAAAGGCCGCGCAGTCCGCGCATGGAAACGCTGGCATCCACAGCAATCTCGGCGCGGTTCTTCTCGATCTGGGGCAGCGAGACGAGGCCGAAACTGCCTGCCGTACGGCACTTGGCCTGGCTCCGGACGATCCCGAAGTGCTGACCACGCTGGCGCGGGTTCTTGCCGAAGGCAACCGTGCCGATGAGGCAGAGAAACACTATCGCACGGCGCTTTCGCGTCGCCCGGATTACGGCCCGGCCCTGACCAATCTCGGCGCTTTGCTGATCGACCGGGGCAGGTACCGCCAGGCGGTTGAGACTCTCCAACTGGCGCTGGAGCGCCAGCCCGAGAACACCACTGCGCTGACCAACCTGGGTCAGGCGCTGTATGTTCTGGGCGATCATGCCGCGGCCACAGCCGCGACCGAGCGCGCGGTTTCACTGGCGCCAGACAGCGCCGAGGCGCAGGCAAATCTCGGCAACCTGTTGAGCGACCTTGGACGGCGCGATGACGCCGAGGCGTGCTTTCGCAAGGCGCTGGCCGCCCAGCCCGACAATGCGATCGCCCATCTGGGGCTGAGCCGAATGGGCCAGACCGCGGCGGACGATCCCAGGATTCCGGCTCTGGAACAGGCGGTTGCATCCGGCCGGCTGCCGCAAGGCAAGCGCGTTGCCGCGACCTTCGCATTGGCCAAGATCTATGACGATCTGGATCGGACGAGCGAAGCATTTGCACAATACCAGACCGCAAACGCACTGCGCCGGTCACAGTTTGACTACGACCTCGACGATGATCGGCGGTTGTTCCAGCGTCTGAAGGCGGAATTCGCCGACGGGGTGCCGCCGGAGGGTGTGGCGACTGCCGGTGGCGCGCCGGTGCCGATCTTCATTCTGGGCATGCCGCGTTCAGGCACGACGCTGGTGGAACAGATCCTCGCCAGCCATTCCCGGGTTTTCGGCGCCGGAGAACTGAACAGTCTGCAGGCAGCCGTCAATTCGGTGTCAACGGGGCAGCCGGGCGCGTACGCCGACATTGGTCGCCGCTATCGATCCGACCTCGTCGACCTCGGTGTCTCTGACCCCTTTGTCACCGACAAGATGCCGTTGAATTTTCGCTGGATCGGACATATCTGCGCCGCGCTGCCCGATGCCCGGATCTTTCACATTCGCCGCGATCCGCGCGCGGTGTGCTGGTCCATCTACACACAGCTCTTCGGCGGCGACGGCAATCGATACGGCTATGACCTGGCGGAAGTTGCAGGGTTCTGGCGGCTCTATTCTGATCTGATGGACCACTGGGAGCGGATCTTTCCGGGTGCGATCTGCCATGTCGACTATGAAGCCCTGACCGAGGATCAGGAGGCTGAAACCCGCCGGATGCTGGACTTCGCCGGATTGGGCTGGGAACCGGGCTGCCTGTCCTTCCACGAGACCGGCCGCAGGGTTTCGACGGCGTCCTCGCAGCAAGTGCGACGAAAGATGTACCGGGGAAGCTCTTTGAACTGGCGGCGTTTCGAACAGCATCTTGGCCCGATGCTTGAGGTCCTCGGCGCACGTTAGCAGATGACGGCGCGCCTGCCGTTACCGCCGAAATGTGGATTTTGCTACCTGTCGCGTGAAAATTCCTTTGACTTTTTCACATGCCCTGCCATGAAATTCTGCGAGTGTTTTTCACGGAGGGTGAGTCGGATGAGCCGGCAAGGGCTTTTGGGGGCTGATCTGCGGAGCCTGCGCAAGGCGCGGGGGCTGACGCTGGAGGCCGTTGCGGGAAGCCTGGGCAAATCCGTGGGCTGGGTCAGTCAGGTGGAACGCGATCTTTCGACGCCGGATGCCCGCGATCTGACGGCCTTCGCCGAGACGCTGGATGTGCCGGTATCGCTCTTCGCGGCGCAGGACGCCCCGGGCGCAGAGGCGGGGCGGATCGTCCGACAGGGCGCGCGACGGGCGATCGGGGAACGTGAGGAAGGGTTGATCGAGGAACTGCTGTCGCCCGATCTGACGGATGCATTCGAGGTGATCCATTCGACCTTTATGCCCGGTGCAGAGCGCACCGAGCCGGTCACCCGCCCGACGGCTGAACTGGCGGTCATGGTTGCCGGGCAACTCGATCTCTGGCTGGGCGGCGACGAATTCACGGTCTCGGCGGGCGATAGTTTCCGCGTGCGCGGCGAGACGCTGCGCTGGGCCAATCCTTACGACACCCCCGCCATGGCGGTTTGGGTGATTTCCCCACCGGTCTATTAAGGGAGGCAGACCCATGTCCGATTTTCCTACCACGGCACGCGTGGTCATCATCGGCGGCGGGGCCGTGGGTGCTTCGTGCCTGTATCACCTGGCCCTGGCGGGCTGGACCGATTGCGTTCTGCTGGAGAAGAACGAGCTGACCGCAGGATCGACCTGGCATGCGGCGGGTAACGTGCCAACCTTTTCCACCGGTTGGGCGGTCATGAACATGCAGCGCTATTCGACCGAGCTTTACCGCGGGCTCGGCGAAGCGGTGGATTATCCGATGAACTACCATGTCACCGGCTCGATCCGGCTGGCGCATTCGCGCGAGCGGATGCTGGAATTCCAGCGCGCCTGCGGGATGGGCCGCTATCAGGGCATGGCGCTGGAGATGATGGATATCGGTGACATCAAGGCAAAGTATCCCTTCATCGAGACCCATGATCTGAAAGGGGCTCTATACGATCCCGCCGACGGCGATATCGACCCGGCCCAGCTGACCCAGGCGCTGGCCAAGGGTGCCCGCGACATGGGCGCAAGGATCCTACGCTTTACCCCGGCCACCGGCGTGCGCCGCGAGAACGGCGAATGGATCGTCGAGACCGAGAAGGGCGAGATCCGCTGTGAATATGTGGTGAACGCCGCCGGCTACTACGCACAGCGCGTCGGCGAATGGTTCAAGCCCTATGGCGGGCGCACCGTTCCGATGATGGTGATGAGCCACCAGTACCTGCTCAGCGACGAGATCCCCGAGATCGAAGCCTGGTGCAAAGAGACCGGCAATCACAAGCTGCCGCTGCTTCGGGATGTCGACATCTCTTACTACCTGCGGCAGGAGAAATACGGGCTGAACCTAGGACCCTACGAGCGCAACTGCAAGGCGCATTGGGTGTCGCCGGACGACCCGATGCCCGAGGATTTCAGCTTTCAGCTTTATCCTGACGATCTGGAGCGGCTGGAATGGTATATCGAGGACGCCATGGCACGGGTCCCTCTGTTGGGCACCGCAGGCGTCAGCAAGGTCATCAACGGACCGATCCCCTATGCACCGGACGGCAACCCGCTGATCGGGCCCATGCCCGGGGTGCCCAACGCATTTGAGGCCTGCGTTTTCACTTTCGGCATCGCCCAGGGCGGCGGTGCGGGCAAGATTCTGGCCGAATGGGTCACCGAGGGGCAGACCGAATGGGATTGCTGGTCACTCGATCCGCGGCGATACACCAACTACGCCGATGGCGACTACTGTGTCGCCAAGGGCATGGAAGTCTACGGCCACGAATACGCGATGCATTTCCCGCATCACGCCTGGCCCGCCGGACGCAACAAGAAACAGTCTTCGCTGCATTCCCGACTGGTCGAAGCGGGTGCTGTCTTTGGACCCTATAACGGCTGGGAACGGGCAAACTACTTTGCCAAGCCCGGTGATGACGTCAGCGAAGAGGCGACGCAGACCTGGGACCGGAACGGCCCGTGGGAGGCACGGATCAAGGAGGAATGCGAAGCGGTGCGCGACGGCTGCGGCGTGCTGCCGATCACCGGATTCACCCGGATCAAGATCGAGGGCCCGGGCGCCAAGAACTGGATCGATGGTCTGACCGCCAGCCGTCTGCCATCGCCCGGACGCGTCGGCTTGATCTATTTCGCCGATGACCGCGGCCGCATCGTGACCGAAATGTCCTGCATGGTGCATTCGGACACCGAGGTCGGGCTGATCACCGCGGCCGCTGCGCAATGGCACGACGCCGAGTATCTGTGGCGGCAGGCGCCCGAGGGCATCGAGATTTCGGATCACACCGAGGATGCGGAATGTTTACTGGTCACCGGACCGAAGGCGCGCGCGATCCTGGAGACGTTGAGCAACGGGCATGACCTGTCGAAAGGCTGGCTGACCTCGAACATGGAGGGCACCGTTGCCGGTGCGCCCTGCGCCTTGCTGAGAGTGTCCTTCGCGGGTGAGCTTGGCTGGGAAATCCATTGCGACCCCAAGTCCGCGCCCGCGATCTGGGACGCCTTGAAGGAACAGGGCGTGACGCCCTTCGGCATGTGGGCGCTGGACCGGCTGCGGCTGGAAAAGGGATATCGCGCGTGGAAGGGCGATCTGTCGACCGACTATTCGCTGCTGGAAGGCGGGCTTGACCGCTTTATCCGCTTCGACAAACCCGACTTCCCGGGAAAGGCAGCGCTTTTGAACGAACAGCAGCAGGGCGTGAAAAAACGCTTTGCGACGCTGGTTGTCGAGGCCGGCGACCAGGACCCGCCCTATATGTCGACGGTCTGGCAGAACGGCACCGTCGTGGGCGAGGTGACATCGGGCGGCTGGGGCTATCGCGTGAACAAATGCGTGGCCCTGGCGATGGTGCGCAGCGATCTTGCCGTCGAGGGGACCGGATTGGAGGTCGAGATCTTTGGCGAGCGCTACGGTGCAACCGTGCAGGCGGATCGGCCGCTTTGGGATCCTATGAATGAACGGATACGGGCCTGATATGCTGATGGTTCAATTCGCAGGGCAGGCCGCGGCCGCCCCTGTTGCGCCAACGCATCTACGACGGGGCGCGACCCCGTCTGCGCCTTTCCCATCTGCGACACGGGGTGCCGCGCAATGAGCATCACGATCCTTGACGGCGGCATGGGACAGGAACTGATCAAGCGGTCCAGTGATCCGCCGACGCCGCTTTGGTCGACGCGGGTGATGATCGACTACCCGCATCTTGTGCGCGCGGTCCACGACGACTTTTTCGCCGCCGGGGCAGATGTGGCGACCGCCAACACATACGCTATCCTGCATGACCGCTTGCAGAAGCACGGTTTGGACCACCGGTTCCGGGAATTGCACGAAACCGGCTGCAATCTGGCCAACGAGGCCCGCGACGCCCATGGCGGCGGGCGGGTTGCGGGCTCGCTGGGGCCGATTGGATGGTCCTACCGGGCGGATATGGCGCCGCCGCCGGACGAGGCGGCCGGGATCTACGCCGAAATCGTCGCCATCCAGGCCCCGCTTGTCGACCTTTTCCTGTGCGAGACCATGTCCGGCGTCGACCAGGCACAGGGTGCCGTGATGGGGGCGAAGACCGGGGGCAAGCCGGTGTGGCTGGCAATTTCGGTGAGCGACGAGGACGGAACCAATTTCCGCTCGGGCGAGCCGGTCACCGATATCCTGCCGGTTGTCGATGCGCTCGCCCCCGAGGCTTTGCTGGTTAATTGCTCGACCCCGGAGGCAGTCAGCCAGGCCTTGCCGCTTCTTGCGCCCCACGGCATTCCGCTGGGCGCCTATGCAAACGGTTTTACCGGCATCTCCGGTGCCTTTGCCAAGGGGACGACGTCGGTGGATCTGCTGACGTCCCGCCAGGATTTCACGCCCGCCCTCTATGCCGATTTTGCCGAGCAGTGGGCGGAGATGGGGGCGGAGATCATCGGCGGTTGCTGCGAGGTCGGGCCCGCGCATATCGCGGAACTCAAGCGGAGGTTCACATGAGGCTGCCGAAATCTGCAATTCGGACGATCGAGATGTGGCGGCTGGGGTTTGTCGCAACCGTCACGCCCGGCGGACGGCCCAGCGTCTCGCCCAAGGGCACCTTTATCGTGTTGGATGACGAGACCATCGCCTTCGGCGAAATCCGTTCGCCCCAGACCATCGCCAATCTGACGGTGACCCCCGAGCTCGAGGTGAATTTCGTCGATCAGTTCCTGCGCAAAGGCGTTCGCATCCGCGGGCAGGCGACATTTCTGCGGCGGGGCACGGCCGAGTTCGACGCGCTGCTTCCGCGGTTCGAGGAACTTTGGGGCGACCTCACAACGCGGATCAACATGATCGTCAGGGTGCCGGTGGACGAGGCGAAACCGCTGACGACACCGCCCTATGACGACGGGGCGACCGAGGAGGCGATGATCGCGCAGTACAAGAAGAAGTTTTCGGAGATGTATCCATGAGCGTTCCGGCGCGGGCCCGGGCGGTGATCATCGGCGGCGGCGTGGTCGGCTGTTCGGTGGCCTATCATCTGACCAGGCAGGGCTGGACCGACGTCGTGCTGTTGGAACGCAAGCAACTGACAAGCGGCACGACCTGGCATGCGGCGGGGCTGATCGCCCAGCTTCGGGCGACAGCCAACATGACCAAGCTGGCGAAATACAGCCAAGAACTCTATGGCGCGCTGGAGGAAGAGACCGGCGTTGCAACAGGGTTCAAGCGGGTCGGCTCGATCACGGTTGCGCTGACCGAGGAGCGCAAGGAAGAGCTGTTCCGGTCCGCCTCGATGGCGCGCGCCTTCGGGGTCGAGATCGAAGAGATCGGGCCGAACGAGGTCAAGGCGCGCTATCCGCATCTGAACGTCGACGGCGTGGCGGCTGGAGTCTTTCTGGCGAAGGACGGCCAGGGCGACCCGGCGAATATCGCGCTGGCGCTTGCAAAGGGCGCGCGGCAGCGGGGCGGCAAGATATTCGAACGGACGAAAGCCACCGGCGTGGTCCGCGACGGGCGGCGGATCACGGGGGTGGCGTGGTCCAACGAAGCGGGCGACAGCGGCACGATCGCCTGCGAACATGTGGTCAATTGCGGTGGGATGTGGGGGCACGAGCTGGGCCGGATGCTGGGCACGAACGTACCGCTGCAGGCCTGCGAGCATTTCTACATCGTCAGCGAACCGATTGCCGGTCTGACGCAACTGCCGGTGCTTCGCGTGCCGGACGAGTGCGCCTATTACAAGGAGGATGCCGGGAAAATCATGCTCGGCGCCTTCGAGCCGGTGTCAAAACCCTGGGGGCCGATCCCGGAAAGCTTCGAGTTCGACCAGTTGCCCGAGGATTTCGACCATTTCGAACCGATCCTGGAAGCGGCGGTGAACCGGATGCCGATGCTGGCAGAGGCGGGGATCCACACCTTTTTCAACGGGCCGGAGAGCTTTACGCCCGACGATGCCTATCACCTCGGGCTGTGCCCCGAGATGGAAAACGTCTGGGTCGCCGCAGGGTTCAACTCGGTTGGAATTCAGTCCGCCGGTGGCGCGGGAATGGCGCTGGCATCCTGGATGGACACCGGCGAGAAACCGTTCGATCTGGGCGATGTGGATATCAGCCGGATGCAGCCGTTTCAGGGCAACAAGCGGTATCTGGTCGAGCGGTCGACCGAGACTCTCGGCCTGCTTTACGCCGATCACTTCCCGTTCCGCCAGAAGGCGACGGCGAGGGGCGTGCGGCGGACGCCGTTTCACACATATCTCGAGGCCCAGGGCGCCGTCTTCGGAGAGACCGCCGGATGGGAGCGGGCGAACTGGTTTGCCGATCCGGGGCAGGAGCGGACGTACGACTATTCCTGGAAACGTCAGAACTGGTTTGAAAACGCTGCCCGCGAGCACATGGCCGTGCGCGAGAATGTTGGCCTCTACGACATGTCGAGTTTTGGCAAGCTGCGGGTCGAAGGACCCGATTCCGAGGCGTTCCTGAACCGCGTCTGCGGCAATGACATGTCGGTGCCGGCGGGCCGCATCGTCTATACGCAATTCCTGAACGCGCAAGGCGGGATCGAAGCGGATGTCACGGTAACGCGGCTGTCGGAGACCGCCTATCTGGTGGTGACGCCAGCGGCGACGCGGCTGGCGGACGAGACCTGGCTCCGGCGGCATTTGGGCAATGCCTCGGCGGTGATCACCGACGTGACGGCCGCCGAAGGCGTCCTGGCAGTGATGGGCCCGAAGGCACGGCATTTGCTTCAGGCCGTGTCGCCCGGCGATTTCTCGAACGATGTGAACCCGTTCGGCACCGCGCAGGAAATCGAGATCGGTCTGGGACAGGCGCGCGCGCACCGGGTATCCTATGTGGGCGAGCTTGGATGGGAACTCTATGTGTCCGCCGACATGGCCGGGCATGTCTTCGAGGTTCTCTGGGAAGAGGCGCAAGGGCTTGGCGCGCGGCTTTGCGGGCTGCACATGATGGACAGCTGCCGGATTGAAAAGGCGTTCCGGCATTTCGGCCACGACATCACCTGCGAGGACCACGTGCTGGAGGCGGGCCTTGGATTTGCGGTCAAGACCGCGAAACCGGACTTCATCGGACGGGACGCCGTGCTGCGCCGGAAGGACGAAGGGCTGCGGCGGCGGATGCTGCAGTTTCGGCTGACGGACCCCGAGCCGCTGCTATATCACAACGAAGCCATTATCCGCGACGGCGAGGTGGTGGGGCACCTTTCGTCCGGGGCCTACGGCCACGCCCTGGGCGGGGCGATCGGGATGGGCTATGTCCCCTGCGGCAGCGAATCCTCAGAGCAGCTCTTGGCCTCGACCTTTGAAATCGAAGTGGCCGGAGCCCGGGTTGCGGCGGCGGCGAGTTTGCGTCCGATGTACGATCCGAAATCCGAGCGCGTGCGCATGTGAGCCAAAGCGCGGCGGCGTCCGGTCTCAACCGGCAACGGCAGCGCCGCGGCGGGTGGCATTCAGCAGGAACAGCATGATCGCGACGTTGACCAGGTTCCAGCCAATGCCGTTGAGGAACGCCATTTGGTAGGACCCGGTAAGGTCGTAGATCCAGCCGGACATCCAGCCGCCCAGTGCCATTCCCACGATGGTTGCCATGATGACGAACCCGACGCGTGCGCCCGCTTCGCGGGCGGGAAGGTATTCGCGGATGATCACTGCGTAGCTCGGCACAATGCCGCCCTGGCTGAGGCCAAAGACGAGGCTGACGAGATAGAGCGAGACCATGCCGTCGAATGGCAGGTAAAGAAAAAGTGCAATACACTGCAGCGTGGATCCGATCAGCAGCGTCATGACACCACCCAGCCGGTCGGCGAGGAGGCCGGAGACGAGGCGCGAGACCACGCCGCCCATGAGCATCAGCGACAACATCTCGGCGCCGACGGCGGGGCCGTAGCCGAGGTCGACGCAGAACGCGACGATATGAACCTGGGGCATCGACATTGCCACGCAGCAGCCTATACCGGCAAGCGCCAGCAATCCTTGCAGGGCACGGGGCGAGAAGGCCACGGCTTTGGCGCGAATGCGGGATTGCCGGTCGGCGGCGGCCTGAGCCTCGGCGGGCAAGGCGCGGCGCAGCAGCACGGCACCCGGGACCATCACAGTGATGCAGAGCACGGCCAGCGCCAGATACACGCCGCGCCAGCCGAACTCGGCCAGGACGCCGCTGAGCATGACCGGCCATATCGCGCCACTAAGATAGTTGCCGCTGGCAGCGATGGCGACGGCGATGCCGCGACGGCGCAGAAACCAATGCGAGATGTCGGCGATCAGCGGACCGAAGCTGGCGGCGCTGCCGAAGCCAATGACGAGCTGAAGCGCGGTGAGCAGCCAGACGGAACCGGCGATGGCTGCCAGGGCGAAACCGGCGGCCATGGCGGCGGCTGCGGCAATCAGCGCGGCGGTGATGCCGAAACGGTCGACGGTGCGGCCGATCAGCAGATTGCCGAACGCGAACCCCGCCATGGTCGCAGAATAGGGCAGCGCGGCGCCGCCCCGGTCGATTCCGAACTCGGCCTGGACCATGGGGATGATGACGATGATCGCCCACATGCCGACGTTGCCGACGGTGGCGATCCCGAGCGTGACGCCAAGGCGCAGCCAGGAATAGCGACTGTCGACGATGTCCGGAGCGGTCATGGATGGACGCTAGAACAAGAGAGGAGATTTGGGAACCGCGGCAGGGGAGCAACCGTCGGGATGGCGGCAACACGAATGGATGCCTTCAGGAAGACCAAGGCGCCTTACAGCGATCCGCGGGCGCAGCTGGCCCGGGATAACCGGAATCCGCGGTCGATGCAGGTCGGGATTGTCCAATCCCGTGTCGCGGCAGCGGCTTGAATCCACGGGCCGCCGCCCGCATGGTTCACGCATCCCAACCAAAAGGCAGCCTGGCATGACCCAATCCCCAGACGCAATCATCATCGGCACGGGCGTGATCGGTGCGGCAACGGCATTCGAGATGGCCAAGACCGGATGGAAAACCCTGTCGCTGGACCGCAATGCGCAGGTCGGGCACGGCTCGACCGCCGGGTCCTGTGCGATCATCCGGATGCACTATTCGACATTCGACGGCACCGCGTTCGCCTGGGAGGGGTACCACTATTGGCGGGATTGGGCCGAGTATCTGGGCCTGCCCGACGGGGCCGACCTGGCGCAGTTCAGGGAATGCGGCTGTATGGTGATGAAGACCGCCGAGAACGACTATCTGGCCAAGCATCTCGAAAACTCGAGGCTTCTGAACATTCCGGTCGAAGAGTGGAATTCGGATCAGATCAAGGCGCGGATGCCGATCTATGCGCTGGAAAGCTATTTTCCCCCGCGGGCACGGAACGACGACGAATTCGGCCGGCCGAACGGCAGGCGGATCGAAGGCGCCGTTTACTGGCCGAACGGTGGATACGTCACCGACCCCGCACTGTCGGCGCAGAACCTGATGGACGCCGCGCGACAGCACGGGGCCGAGGTCCGGACGGGGGCCGAGGTCGCGGCCGTGCTGCAGGACGGTGGCAAGGTCTCCGGCGTGCGGCTGGCGTCGGGTGAGGAAATCCACGCACCCGTTGTCGTGAACGTGGCCGGGCCGGGCTCGTCAATCGTGAACCGGATGGCGGGGGTTCTGGGCGACATGACGATCGAAACCCGGCCGCTGCGGCAGGAGGTTGTGCATGTGCCCGCGCCCGCGGGTTTCGATTTCGAAGGCACCGCGCCGGTGATTTCCGACAACGATATCGGCGTTTACTGCCGGCCCGAGCATGGCAACAACATCCTGGTGGGCTCCGAGGATCCGGAATGTGACCCGCATCATTGGACGGACGACGACGTGCACTATGACCGCAACTTCACCGAACAGTGGACGACGCAGGCGATGCGCTATGCCCAACGGGTCCCGTCGTTGGGGGTGCCATCCCGGGCCACGGGGGGGGTCGTGGATCTGTACGATGCCGCGACCGACTGGATTCCGATTTATGACAAGTCTGCGCTGGGCGGGTTCTACATGGCCTGCGGCACCAGCGGGAACCAGTACAAGAACGCGCCGATCGCCGGCAAGATGATGGCGGCACTGATCGACTATTGTGAAGCGGGGAACGACCACGACACGGCACCGCTGCAGTTCACGCTGCCCTATATCGGGCGCGAGATCGATGTGGGGTTCTATTCCCGCCGGCGCGAGATCAATCAGGAGTCAAGCTTCTCGGTTCTCGGCTGAGGGCTTTTACCCAAGCGCGTCGCGAAACTTTTCGAATTCGTCGTCGGCGATCCCTGCGGTTTCGTCCGGCGCGGGATAGCTGCCGGATTGCGCGGCCTCTCTGAACGCCGACAGGGCGGCGCGGCGCTCCGCGCGCATCCGCTCATACAGTCCATGCAGATTTGCAAAGGCGCGTGCATGGCGGGGGCTGACAGGTTGTTCGCCGCAGATGTCGTTCTGAAAAAGATAGATGATGTCGCCGCCGGAGCCGGAGCCAAGCGACGAGGTGACAAGCCCGGTGCGCTGGCTGATCTCGGTCATGACGCGGTCGCAGATCACCTCGGCCTCCACGCTGAACGCACCGGCGTCTTCCATGGTGCGGAAGGCCTGCCAAAGTTCCAGCGCCTCTTCGGCGGTCTTGCCGACGGCGCGCAAACCACCCTTCCAGGTGGACTTGCGCGGCACCAATCCCAGGTGGCACATAACGGGGATATCCTCGCGCGCCAGCATCTCGACGACATGCGGTCCACGCGCGGTGTAGACGCTGTCGGCGCCGGCCTTCATCGCTGCGAAGGCGGCGGTGAGCACCTCTGTTTCAGTCGGGTAGTCCGGCAGCGCCAGGGCGGCCGTGAAGAACATGTGCGGCGCGCCGTCCCTTACCGCACCGGTGTTCGGGGCGTTGCCCATGATAAGGTCAAGGCCAGCGTCCCGCGCGGCGGCGGCCTCTTCGGCGGTGTTCGCCGTGGTCTGGGTCAGCTTGCGCACGCCTTTCAGGGCGCGCAGGTCGGCGGCGGTGTAGTTGCGCAACTGGAACCTGGCATCCCAATCGTAGATGCGGCGCATGGGCCTATCCGATGTCGATGAAGACATCCTCGCCCTCCACCTTGACCGGATATGTGTTCAGGGCTTCGCAAACGGGCGAGCGTTCGGGCGCTCCGGTGCGGTAGTCGAACTGGCCGTTATGCTTGGGGCACTCGATGATGTAGTCCATCACCAGCCCATCGGCGAGATGCACCTGTTCGTGGGTGCAAAGCCCGTCGGTGCAGAAATACTCGTCGGCGGGGGAGCGGTAGATCGCGAAGGTGCGTGTGCCATGGTCGAAGCGGATCAGATCCTCGGGTTCGATATCGCCTGTCGCGCAGGCGCGGGTCCAGTTTGCCATGATGTCCTCTATTCCGCCGCCATGAACCGCGGGCGTTCGTGGTCGGGTGTCTGGCCCGCGCCGTCGGGCAGCGGGCGGCGGATGTAGTGGCCGGGGTCGGTCTGCTGTCTCAGGATCGCCGGCACCAGTTCCCGGTAACAGGCCCAAAGCGACGGGTATGGCGGCGGGCAGTCGGCTCTGATCTCCTCATGCAGATCAGGCAGGCGGTAGAACGGCACCATCGGATACATATGGTGTTCGATGTGGTAGTTCATGTTGGAATAGATAAACCGGAACAGCGGGTTAAGGTAGACCGTGCGCGAATTCAGGCGGTGGTCGGGAATATCCTCGGCAAGGCCCGCATGTTGGGTGGTGGCGAGTACATGATGCAGCCACGAGCCGTAAAAGGTCGGCAGGCCGATCAGCATCAGCGGCAGCCAGCTTTGCAGGGCGCCTGAGATGGACGCGACAGCGATCAGAATGCCGAGTTGGATGCGCGAAGCCAGAAACGTCTTGGCGTGTTCGCTGGCGGGCAGAAAGCTCTTTTGGTCTTCGGTCAGGCGCCCCGCGCCGAGGCAGAGCATCTTGCTAAGCTCGGTCAGGATGGCGCGGATATAGAGCAGGTTGAGCAACCAGTCACGCAGACTTGGCGGGCGTGGAAAGGCGATTTCGGGGTCCCGTCCAACGACAACCGTGTCGGTGTGGTGCCGGGCGTGGCTCCAGCGCCAAAGATATGGATTGCGCAGCGCCATGAATGCGGTGAGGTGATAGAACGCTTCGTTCAACCAGCGTGTCCTGAACACCGTGCCATGACCGCATTCGTGCCATCGGCTGTCGCCCCCGGACCCGTAGAGGACGCCGTAGACCATGGCAGCGGGCAGTGCCCACCACGTGCCCCAGGCCGCGACAAGCAGGGTTCCGAAAGCAAAGACGAGGCCAAGCCAAAGGCCATAATTGATCAGCGCCGGCCGGTCCGAGCGCCGCATCAGTTCCTTCAAGCGCTTGCGCGGAATCGGGGTCGTATACCAATCGTTGGCGGCAAAGCCCCGGCCTGCATTGGGGCCGGTCAGGCTGTAATCGCGAAACTGCAGGTCCGTGGGCATTGAGCCGCCTTGATACGGTTTATTGCGGGATGCCGTGAAATTGGGCAGCCGGTCAACGGTCCCTTGATGGAATGTCTCAAACCTCTCAAACTCAAGGGGTCGGAACTGATAGGTTTTATCAAATGGCGGCAAAGCGCGTGACGCTCGCGGATGTGGCGGCAGAGGCCGGCGTTGGCGTGGCAACGGTAGACCGTGTGCTGAACGCACGTGCGCCGGTGTCCGCGGGGGCTGCGGCGCGGGTTCTCGCAGCGGCCGAGGCGCTGGGGTACCACGCACACCGGCTGATCCGGCACCGGATCGAAGAAATGGCGCCGGAAAAGGTGCTGGGGTTCATTCTGCAGAAGGAAGGCAAGTGGTTCTACCGGGCTTTGGCCAAAGCATTGCAGGGCGCGGCGGCGGACCTGCGGGGCATTCGGGCGACGGTCGAGATTTGCTATGTCGAGAGCTTGTCGCCCGAGGCACTGGCGGCCGAGATCGCACGCATGCGGGACGTTGCGGATGCCATCGGAGTGGTTTCGCTGGAACATCCCTCGGTGGAGGCCGCGGTTGCCGCATGTGCACACGACGGTATGCCGGTCTTCGCGCTGCTCAGTCCGCTGAGTTTCCCGGGCCTTGCGGGATATATCGGGATTGACTCGTACAAGGCCGGACGGACGGCGGGCTGGGCGATGGCCCGGATGGTGCGCGACGATGCCGAGATCGGCGTCCTGGTGGGATCGCACCGGTATTTGGGACATGAGGCGCTGGAATCGGGCTTTCGCAGTGCGATGCGCGACTATGCGCCGGGAGCCCGGCTGCGGGAATCCCTGGTCTTTCTTGATGACGGCGCGGTGGCGTATGAGGCCGCGCTGGAGTTGCTGCAGGCGAGGCCGTGTTTGGCGGGGCTTTATCACTGCGGCGGCGGCACAAGTGGTGTTGTGCGGGCACTTCGCGAGAGCGGCCGGCATCGGAACGTCCTGTATATCTGCCATGAACGCGGCCCGGTGACCGAGGGAGGCCTGCGCGATGGAACGGTCGAGCTTGTGATAGCAACGCCGCTCGACGCCGTGGCGCAAGCGGCGGCCGGGGCGATGCAGGCGGCATTGACAGGCCGGGGAGGGGGGGCGACCGAACCGTTGGCCTTTCGGTTGCTGACTGCCGAGAACCTCTGACGTGGTTTCGTGATGTCATCTAACTTGCATTCGGGGCGGGTAAAAACCAGACGCGTGAAACCTTTCTTTTTCGTCGCGTCCGGCGTATCAGCGCGCCTGTGATCGTCCCGCCAGGTTCGCTATGCCGCGGAAGGCCGGGATGCGCGCGACGCTCGGGCTGGCAGCAGACCGGTTGGGCGTCCTTTCCGGGCAGCGAGGTGTCTTCTGGACGCGCCCGGCGCCTTGAACGGCGATGAAATCCCCGCAACGAACAGGCGCCGCAGGGCGCCAACCGAAACGGCCCCGGCGAGGGCGGAATGGGAGGATGAGGACCATGGAACGCGCAGGTGTGATTGGATTGGGGGATATGGGCAGCGGATTGGCCAAGAACCTGATTGCCAACGGGTTTCAGACGACCGGCCTGGACCTGAGCGAGGCCCGGATGCAGGCCTTTGCCGAGATGGGCGGCACCGCGGCGGCGAGCGTTGCCGAGGTCGGCGCAAACTCGGACGCGGTCTACGTGATGGTGATGAACGGCGACCAGGCAAAGGCGGTCATTCTGGGCGATGACGGGCTGGTCAGCCATATGGCCCAGGGTGGTGTGGTGATCCTGACGGCAACGATCAAACCCTCGGAGGCCGCAGAGATCGCCGAGGCGATGGCGGGATCGGGGATCCATCTGATCGATTCGCCGGTCTCCGGCGGGTACCCCGGCGCGCAGGGCGGCACCCTGACGATGATGGCGGCGGGCGATCCGGCGGTGCTGGATGACTGCGCGCCGGTGATGCAGGCGGTGTCTGCCAACATCCATCGCGTTGGAACGGCCGCGCCCGGGGGGCAGACCGTCAAGGCGATCCTGCAGTCGCTTTTGGGCGCGATGTTCTCGGCCACCTTCGAGGCGGCGGCGCTGGCGGCCAAGGCGGGTGTCTCGGGGCAGGTGATCTATGACGTGGTGTCGACCTCGTCGGGGGGCTGCAGCATCACCTCGAACGCGTTGCAGAAGATCATCGACCGGCAGTTCGAGGGCACGGGCAGTCATATCAACACGATGCACAAGGACCTGACGATTTCGATGGGCTTCGCCGAAGAACTGGGCGTGCCGATGCACACGGCAGCGGCGGCGATGCAGATCTTTCACGCAGGCCGGACGAAGTATCCGAACGGTGACAACTGGGTCTGCACCCGCGTGATCGAAGAGATCGTCGGCGCGGAACTGCATCGCTAGGGAGGCGGCCATGAAACTGGGAGTTATCTGCGACGGCATCAGCCGGGACCTTGCGCATGCGGTCGACGTGATGGACGAGTACGGTCTGCAGTATGCCGAGTTGCAGTTCGTCGGCGAGAAAGAAGTCGGCGACCATTCGAAGGACGAGATCGCAAGGATCGATACATTGCTGCGGGACCGGGGCAAGCCCGTGTCCTGTCTCAGCCGGCACATTTTCGCCGGACTGACCACCGCAAATGTGCCGGGGGACGCGGCGCACACGCGTCATATGGATGCGCTGAAGCGCGTGATCGAGATGGCGCATACGGTGGGCAGCCCGCTGGTGCGGATCATGACCAACAAGAAGGAACAGATCCTCTGGGGCAAGGGTGGGGCCGAGACATGGAACGTGGCGCATGGCGCCTGGGACAAGACCCTGCCGCTGATCGCACCTGCCGTGGACGTTGCGCGGGATGCCGGGGTGACCCTGGTGGTCGAGACCGGCAACGGCACGATGGTCAATTCGAACTACACGGGCCGCAAACTGATCGACGACCTCGGGGCCAAGGACGTGCTCAAGGTGCTGTGGGATCCGGCGAACAACTGCTGGTGCCACGAGCGCGCCTGGCCGGATGGCTATGACGAGGTCAAGGACGGCTATCTGGGACATGTGCATATCAAGGATGTACGTGTCGACACGCCCCGCGCGACGCTGGAGGTGCGGCGGATGGGCGAAGGGCAGTTGGCGGATCAGTTCCAGCCGATGTCCGATGCATTGCGCACCGACGGCTATGATGGGGTGATCTCGTTCGAAAGCGTCTATCACCCTGGGAACGGTGATTTCGAGGCGGGATTTCGGCAATGCATCGACAGATTCAAGGAGGTATTTGGCTAACGGCGATGTCGCACATTTTCGGCTGCCTATGCGGTGGCATGCGGCATAGGGGTTTGAATTTGCTGCTCCCAGCGCGATCCACGGCCCGCCCAGGACCCTGCTCTGCATTTGGTTCGGGGAACACGCATCGAAGCCCGGTCAGATCGCCCGCGCCAACAGCGGTGCCGTCAGTTTCACGGCGAATATCATGAAGAAGATACCCACCGCGCCGTTGATCACCGGCGCGGCGCGCAGATAGACGCGAACCGAAGGCGGGGTCGAAAACAAAAGCGCATAGGCCGCATGGATCGCCATACCGGCGCCGGACGCGCCTGCAAGCAGCAAAGCGATGTCCGGCGCGGCCGCGTGGCCCGTGGGAAAGATGCCCAGAACCGCCAGCCATGTCGTCAGCGCCTTGGGGTTGGTCGCGTTCACCGACAACGAGCGCAGAAATGACATCCGCAGGCTGAGCCCGCCGCGCGAGGCCAACGCAGATGCCTGCCCGACAAGCGCCGCACGCAGGTAGCGGCTGGCGAAATAGACCAACAGGATCGCGGCCAGAACCGTCAGCGTCTCTTGCGCGCCGGGAACGGCGCGGAACATCGTGGCGACCCCCAGGGACATGCCCAAGCACCAGATACCGATGCCCAGACCCACCGCAGCCGCCGATGCAAGCCCCGCCGCCCGGCCCGAGCCCATGGCCGTGGTGATCGTGTTCAGAACGTTCGGGCCCGGCGTCAGCAGGTTCAGCGCCAGGATCGTCCAGGCGGTGAGAAAGGCGGAAAGCGGAACGCTCACGCCTGCGGTACCGTCGCCTCCATGCTGGGCCGCTTGGCGAATTCTGCTTCCCAGGCGGCCAGAGTCGCACGCCCCTGCCGCCAGTTCCGCGCGTCGTGGCGAAGATCGAGATATCCCAGCGCGCATCCGACGCCAATGTGCCCGATGTCGAACCTGCCGGCCAAATGCCCCATCCAGCGCGATTCCAGAGCATCCAGCGCGCGGATGACCTTGTCCCATTGCGCCTCGACCCAAGGCTGATACCGCATCTCTTCGGGCCGCGCGCGGGCCTCGTAAACCATCAGAACGGCCGCCTCCATGATGCCGTCCGCCGTCGCCTCGAGCGTCAGGACATCCCATATCCGGGATTCGGGGTAGAGCCCGGCACCGGCGCGTGCGTCGAGATAGCGGCAGATCACCCGGCTGTCGTAGATCGCCGGTCCGTCGGGCCGGATCAATGCCGGGATCTTGCCGATCGGATTGGCGGCCGCGACGGTTGGGTCGGTCGCCATCGGTGCGGTAACCACATCCGTGATGTCAACGTCGTCGATCTGGCCGGTTTCGTGCAAAAGCACCTTCACCTTGCGCACGAAGGGTGAGGTGCCGGCGGCAAGCAGCTGCATGTCGGAACTCCCAATTGTCGGGGCACCCTAGGGCGGGGCGGGGGGCCTGTCTATCGGGGTTCTTCGGATGCGGCCGGAGGATCGCGCATCAGCCTTGCGAGCATTTCCAGCTCTGACCCGCTGCCGTCCCGCGCCACAGCGTCCGCCGCGCGCAGGCGCACGGCGTCGTCCTTGTTCTGGTTCAGCTTCCAGGTCCCGTCGATCCGTGTCACCTGCAGGCGGCACGGGACGATCATCCGCATCATCCGGTCCATCACGCCGGACGACATCTTGCCGGAGATCCAGGGTATCTTTGGCGCCAGTCGGGTCTCGAAATGCGCCGAAAGCCGGTCGAGCATCGGATGCAGCGCGTCCTGCGGCAGCCGTTCCAGCGCGCCGTGCAGATGCACGGCGACGTAGTTCCAGGTGGGGACCTGATCGTCGACCCCGTACCAGTCGGGTGAAATATATCCGTCGGGCCCCTGAACGGCGATCACCGCCGGTTGCGGCACGGCCAGCGCGGTCACGATCGGATTCGACCGCAGCAGATGCAGTTCGGCACCTTTACCATTCCGTTCCAACAGGAACGGAATATGCGAGATCAACGGCCCGCCGTCGCCGTTCACCGCCAGTGCGCCGAAGCCGCGATCCCGGGCGAAGGCTATGTTGCGGTCTGCGCCGGTTTTTCGGAAGGCGGGATTGGGGTGCATGTCAGGACACGGACAGGCAGGCGCCGTCCCGCCCGGTGATCCTAGTCTCGACGATCCGGCCCACCGGTTGCGGGGTGGCGAAGACGACCTCGGCAAACTGTTCGGTGCGGCCCATTGCCGGGCTTTCCATAAGGATGCGATGGTTCTGGCCGATCTGCGCCTGCACGTGCCGATCCACGGCGGTTTTGCCGGCGGCACGAAGCCGCGCGGCGCGGTCCTTGATCGCGCGGCCGTCCACCTGCGGCATGCGGGCGGCCGGGGTGCCCGGGCGGGGCGAGTAGGGGAAGACGTGCAGCCAGGTCAGCCCGCAGTCCCGAACCAGCCGAAGCGAGTTTTCGAACATCGCCTCGGTTTCGGTGGGAAAGCCCGCGATGATGTCGGCGCCGAAGGTGATGTCGGGGCGCAGACGGCGCGCCTTTTCGCAAAACGCGATGGCATCGTCCCGCAGGTGCCGCCGTTTCATCCGCTTCAGGATCATGTCGTCGCCGGATTGCAAGCTGAGATGCAGATGCGGCATCAGGCGGGGCTCTTCCGCGATTGCGCGCAGGAGGTTTTCATCGGCCTCAATGGAGTCGATGGAACTGATCCGCAGCCGGGGCAGGTCCGGCACCAGGCGCAAAATGCGCATCACAAGATCGCCCAGGCGCGGCCGCCCCGGCAGGTCGCCGCCCCAGCTTGTCAGGTCGACGCCGGTCAGCACCACCTCGTTATAGCCCCGCTCGGCCAGCCGCCCGATCTGGTCGACCACGACGCCCGCGGGCACCGACCGCGAGTTTCCGCGACCATAGGGGATGATGCAGAAGGTGCAGCGGTGGTCACAGCCGTTCTGGATCTGCACATAGGCGCGGGCGCGGATGCCGAAGCCGTCGATCAGATGGCCCGCGGTTTCCGACACCGACATGATGTCGTCGACCTGCACCGGCTCGGTCGCGCCGATCAGATCGGGGGTCAGGCGCGCCCAGGTCTCGGGCCGCATCTTTTCGGCGTTGCCGATCACAAGGTCGACCTCGTCCATCTTGGCAAAGCGGGCCGGTTCGATCTGTGCCGCGCAGCCGGTGACGATCAGTTTCGCAGCCGGATTCTCACGCCGAAGCCGCCGTATATCCTGTCGCGCCTTGCGCACCGCCTCTGCCGTCACAGCACAGGTGTTGACGATGACGGCGTCCTCGACGCCGTGCGCCGCCGCCAGGGTCTTCATCGCTTCGGTCTCATAGGCGTTCAGGCGGCAGCCCAGCGTCGTGAAGACCGGTGCGTGGCGGTCCATCAGACCGTCTCCAGAAAGGCGGGCGTCAGCGTCCCGCTGAAGACATGCATCGTCGGCCCGGTCATCCAGATCCCGTCATCGCGCCAGTCGACCGCGATCTCTCCGCCATCGAGCGTCAGCCGCACCGACCGCCCGGTCAAGCCGCGGCGGGCGGCGGCGACCGCCACGGCACAGGAAGACGAGCCCGAGGCCAGGGTGATCCCCACACCCCGCTCCCACACCCGCATGCGAAGGTGATCGAGGCCGCCAAGGCTTGCGACCTGCACATTGGTGCGTTCGGGGAATAGCGGGTGCTGTTCAATCTGCGGCCCGAGCGTTTCGAGAGCCACCGCCTCGGCGTCTTCCACGAAGAAGGTGCAATGCGGGTTGCCCATCCCGGTGGCCACCGGATCCCCCTCGATCGGCAGATGCAACGTATCGACGTCCTGCGACAGCGGCACCTCGTCCCAGCGCAGGAACGGCGCCCCCATGTTGACGCTGGTCAGCCCGCCGCCGGCATCGCGGCAGGCGAGCAATCCCCGCCCGGTCCGCAGCGTCAGGGATGCAGCGCCCGTTTCCTCCATCAGCTGCCGGGCGATACAGCGCGTGGCGTTGCCGCAGGCGTCCGACAGCGTGCCGTCGGCATTGAAGAATGTCAGCAGCGCATCGACCTGCGGATCAGGCTCGATCACCGCCAGTTGGTCGAAACCAACGCCCCGGTGCCGGTCGCCGAGCCGCTGTGCCAGACCTGCGGATACGACCGGCCCGCCTCCGCGGCGGTCCACCACCACGAAATCGTTGCCAAGCCCGTGCATCTTGATGAACGGAAGGCCGTCTGCCCTGCCTTGATCGCGCATATCGCGGCATATACAGCCCGCAACCGGACAATTCCATAGACCGTTCGCCAGCGGCCTTTTTTATCCCTTGACCGCAAAGTGGCGTTTTTCTAACTAGGCGGCTCATGTGGGCCGTTAGCTCAGTTGGTAGAGCAACTGACTTTTAATCAGTGGGTCGCAGGTTCGAATCCTGCACGGCTCACCACTGAAATCAATGACTTAGCAGGATGTATTTGAAACCTTAGGCTCATTTTAGGCTCAGAATTCGCAATAATTTGTGATGAGCCGTTATGTTCAGCTATGCGTATCAATCAACGCCGTGTTGCCCACTGACTTGTAGCGCCTCGCCAATAGAATGCTCTCCTGGCCCTACAAATTCGCCAGCACTTCCAGTACCTTGAAATCTCTCGGTCCGGGTCCATCCCAACCGGGGCATCGCGATGCTCCTGATCTACAGGAGACATTGTGATGAGGATACTGTCGAAACGCGATCTGAAGGAGCTGGTGCTGTACTCGCCGCAACACATCGCGAGGTTGGAGAAAGTGGGCGAGTTTCCCAAAAGGGTACAGCTCGGCTCCAATCGCGTCGGATGGGTGGAAAGCGAGGTGCTGGACTGGCTGCAACGGCGGATAGAGTTGCGCGGTAGCCAAACAAGCTCCGAGTAGGAGCAGCGGCGGCCCGGTTGCGCAAACCCGGGTCGTCGCATCCGAACCGAACATTCAGACAGCGTGCAGAGAAAGCCCGTTGAGAGCCCTTCCTACCCATTCGTTACGGTGCAGCGAACGTCTGTGCTCTTGTTCGCGCCATAAGGAAACTGCCAAAACACTCTGAAGGCTAACTTCCAGTTTTAAACGGGAGGCGTTTGAAGGCGATGGCCAAAAGAGCGCAGAATGGCACTTACAAATCCATAGTTTGAATACAAGGATTAATAAGGAAAACACGTCACTGTCGGCACGAACGTCAGCGTAAATTGGTAACGGCTGATCAATTCCGTTGAACGACTGAAACGAACTGTGTCATGGTCCATGTGCTGAGTAGCAACCTGCGATGTTGAGTATGCTGGCCAGAAAATTTGTGGGTGACACTTTAATTGGAATCAGCAACGGGTGGAGTAAGGTCCGCTTCACGCGGGCTTGCCTGCTGATTTTGGTATTTCTCGCAGCTGTTTCATCGAAGTCGGTACATGCAGATCCTTTATCTGTTGTGATTTTAATTGATCGATCCGGATCTATGAGAACAAATGATCCCAATGGCGAAGTATTATCTGCGTCTGCCGAGATTGTCCTATCTTATGCCGAGTTTATTGATCCAGTCGTAAGCGCTGCCATAGTTGAGTTCTCGGACCAAGTTCACTCGTTAACTGGCGATGGCCTTGTCGACTCAAGACTTGCTCGCAGGGCAATAAGCCCACACTTGTTCCGACCAGGAGAGGGCGGCACATCGACGGGAGCCGCTCTTGCTACTGCATTTGATCATTTGTCGTCGGCCCTCGGCGACAAGCGAGTATTCCTCTTTACCGATGGTGAGCCGACTGACACTATCGATGTCACCGCTCTCACAGAGCGTGCAGCAAACGAAGGCATCTCCATTCATGTCGTTGGATTCGGCAGTAATGTCAGCGTGTTTGCAAGCCCTGAATATCAAGAAATCTCGGGAGGAGCGGTCGAAGCAGGTAGCGGTGAACTGGAGTTTCTCGAAGCCGTGCGGACGTCCGTGACCAAAGCTTATCGGAGTGTCGGTGTAGATGCCGAGATCGTAAGCTCTGAGATAAGACAGCCAACGGAACAGATCTCGTTTATGATCCAGGAAAAGGCGAAAAGGCTTTTGGTAACGGTCATTGCCGCCGATTTCCGCGACGGTACTGAACTTTCTGTTGAAATCAATAATGCCAGGCGAATTTCTGAAATCGATCGAAGTTCGATTTACGCAAGAACTATTACTGCGTTTGGTTTGGAAAGTGGTACTCACCGGGTAGGCGTCAATTTCGATCCCAGATCTATTTTTTCTCGACTGCGTGGAAGAATCTATATCGATGCACTACCGGCAACGGACCCGTTTCGAGATATTGCCGGTGATAAAATTAATGCCCTACGATTATTTGAAGTCGGGCGCCACGAAGATGCAGTACAACTGGCCGATCAAGTCTACTTTGAAGCTACTGCTCTTTTTGGCGAGAGCCATCCGTTCGCCGTTTCGGCGGGTTCCAATCTGGCATCCCTGCTATCAAGAATTGGGAGGAAAAACGACGCCAACGTTTTGTTTTCAAGAGTATTTGACGTCAGCCGACAGGCTCTAGGTGACCAGCATCCAATGACTGTCGCCATGTCAAACAACTTCGCGCACTCGCTATTTTCTGTGGGAGAGCCTGAGGCCGCGATTCAGATGATAAGCCTGTCCCTCGCACAAGCTGAGGCACAATACGGAAGTCCTCATCCCGAATCTTTTGTGAGGTTAAGCAGTCTTGGAGCTTTCCTCGCTTCGGAAGGGCGCTTGAGGGATGCCGAAGCAGCATTTCAAGAGGTTCTGAACAAAACCTCCGAGTATTTTGGTGACAATCATGCGCAAACTCTTGCCGCGCGCACCAACCTCGCGGCCGTACAAGCGGCGAGCGGCCAATTGTCAAGCGCGGAAACAAGCTTAAGAGCCTCGGTCGATACATCATCGGAATTATTTCGCCGCGAGAGCGCTAGCTTTGCAAGTGTTGCGCAAAATTTGGCAGTAATCCTCGCGGCCCAAGGTCGATTCACCGAGGCACGAGCTCTTCTCAAAGAAGCTCTCAAATCAAGCGAGGCGAGCTTGACCCACCAGCATCCGTTATTACCAGTTCTAGAAGACACTTTAATTGAAATTGAGAGGGTTTCCGAGGGCGTCAAACCGGATAGGCTAGATGGCCCATGACTTGGCTGCAAAAAAATTTGGACAAAGTCTTTGGCTTTATTATGGCTTCAATTGTTGGGGGCGTTATAGGCTTCTTTTCTGCCATTTTTGCGATCAAGGAAGAGTTGAATGATTTGGAAAAAAGAGTTCTTGTCCAAGAGCGCCTTAGTGAATCTGTGCTAGGTCAGGATGGAGATAATATCAAAAACCTCGAGTCCTCCGTTAGAGGCTTGGACGTAGTGGTTCACTCCAACCTTATGCCACTTGCATCTGGCCTAGAAGATTTATCATCAAATTTAAGTGAGATCGATGACAGAATTATTTTGCTGGAGGCGCAATCATCTCTGTTGATTTCACAAAGTCAAATTTTCCTGCGTTTGCAACTTAGTGGTGAAAATTAGAAGGAAACAGATAGATTGGCTTCAGTGTTTTTTTCTGCCGCTTGGAAAGTGTAATGTACCCAGGCTCTGCTCTGATACACTTCAGAAATCGCGAAGACTGCAGACGCTGGTGGCGTTCGCTATGTGCTGCTTTGCGTTTGTGTTCAAAGGAACATATGGCCTCAAGTGGTATCCTCAACACTGGAACGACCGAGTGAAACTTGGAATCAGACATAGGACGGAAGGCAATAATGTCCCGCACTCTTGCCGGCCCGCAATGAGAAACTGAACGGCTGCATCCGTTCACGTCGCAGAAACAAGCTTGGCACACTTGAGCGGTGTGTTCGCCGGCACATGAAGATCCGATGAAGCTCTGCGTTTGACGGGTTTGCCTTGGAAGGTAAGCTCAGCCCGTCAAATCTTTGCTGATGCTCTCACCTGTTCCGCCTGACCGGTTCCGACAAAGCGCCGACGAAGCCGACCCGGTAACAGTCCGGCGGGTCCGGGCTCTGAACGACGTTTTGAGGATGACCGGCTTGGGCGGCGTGATCGTCGAAAGCCTGGAAGTTCAGAGCCTGCCAGATGCAACCAAAGCGCTGGTTTTTCGGGCGATCCAGGAATTCGACGATTTCACGCGCGAGAACGATCCGTGGGGCGAACACGACTGCGCCGCTGTGCGCGTTGAAGGTCAGGATTACCTTTTCAAAGTGGACTACTACGATCTCGACCTCATGTACCATTCGCCAGACAAGTCGGATCCGACGGTGACGGCGCGGGTGTTGACGATCTGTACGCCTGCTGAGCGCTAGGCCGCATTAGATCGGCCTCGCCTCGGTCCCGTCGAAATATTCCCATGCCAGGTTTGGGGCGGACACTAAATTCTCAGGGTGTGCCAGCAAGAGGCCACGTCGTACGCCGTCGAAGGTGCCCGACGATTGGATCTTGCGTTGGGCTGCCGATCTGTCCGTCGAACTGGTGAACACCGACAGCACGTACGGGTCGCTGCCGGTCGGATAGTCCGGGAACTTGGCTTTGATCGCCCGCACCGCGCGGAAATCTCGATAGAGCTGGTCCACCACCTGTTTAGTCGGGGTACGGTGATGGAGTTCCAACATATAGAGCCGGGATTGACCTTGGTGCGTGATGCCCAGCAATCCGTCCGGGGTGCAGAACTTGCGGCCCGTGTCGTCCCAAGCAACCCGGTTGCGCGACGGCGGGCGTCCGTGGAGCTTCGGGCGGTTCGGGTTGGCTTGGTAATAGTGCTGCCAGAAATCGATCTTTGCGCCCACGCGGGCAGCCCATTTGCGGATGGCAATATGGGCGGAGACGTAGTGGCGGCGGTGGTGATAGTCGTTGGATAGCTGCTCGTGCTCGGACGGTATCCAGAGATCGTCGGCTTGCAGGTCGCCATCGCCGTTTTGAAACCCGGCCTCGAATTCCCAATAGGCGCGGTCCAGCCCGGCCTGGGTCAGGTAATACATGAAGTGGTTCTTGCCGGGCTTGTCGGTCTCGTCGCGTAAGCCGTAAGTCAGGCTGTGGCAGAGGAAGGCCGATTTGCGCTGGCCCTTGGGAATGATTTCCTTGCCGGTCTGCTTGTCGCGTTTCGGAGCCAGGTAGGGCATGGCATGATTGTCGAGACTGCCCACGGATTTCGCCAGCCCCAACTCCACCATCTGCGGCTTGGTCAGATAGTGGAAATAGCACAAGGCTCTGAGAATATTGATTGCAGCGGGAGGGAGATGGGCCATTCGGTCAATCGTTGTAGCCCAGGTCGGGCGTGAGCGGGCTGCGGCTGTCGCCGGTAGCACGGTCTTGCTGGCTGCTGGCCTCGCCGTCGCCACGGGCCAGAGCCGCGTCCTCCAGGCTGGTCACACGCCGGTAGTAGCAGCTGAGCTGGGTTTGCTTGGTTTCCTCCCATTCTTCGTCGCTCATGTAGTTTTCGGCGTTCTGCGCGCGCCACCTGGCCCCTTTGATGATCAGGTTGGTATCGGTGACGAACTGCCGGGTTTTGATCGGCGGCGCGCCCTCGGCTCCGCGTGACTTGATGAAGAAATGCCCCACAGGCTGATTCTTAAGGAGCACGGTCTCATCAAGGTCCTTGGTCTTGCTGGTCAGATCAAAAATGCCGTTCATGGCCGTCAGGTTTTTGCCCTCGCAGAACCCGGCTATCTGCACGCCCAAGCCTTTGACCGCTTCCAGGATGTCGGCGGGGAACTGGTCCACATATTGCGTGGCTAGTGACAAGTTGAAACCGAACTTGCGGAACTCGTTGATCTGCTCGGCGGTCTCGTGGCTGACCAGATGCTGAGCTTCGTCGATGTAGATATGGACCGGCGGGTAGTCCTTGATCCGTTGGAAATCGCGCTTCAGCACCGCCAGCATGATCTGGGCCATGATCAGCTGGCCGATCATGGCGGTGACCGGCTTGGACAGGTTTTTGAAAGGCAGGTTGATCACAATGACTTTGCGTTGCTCTATCAGCTGACCAACGTTGAAGGTGGGCGGGTTCAAGAGCATCCGCTGCAACGGCGGCGCGGCCAGAATGCGTTCGATCCGGCCATAGAGTGCGCTCTTGGCCATGCCGTAGCGGCTGGAGAGGAATTGCTGTTGGAAATGCCGCTGTACGCGCGGATTGGCTGAAGGGCCAAGGGCCGCTTCCATAATCGGTGGTGGATCGGCTGCGGTCTGGCCCTTTTTCGGAGCCTCCACCGCCAACAACTCCAACAGGTCGGCCAGATTGAACTGGTCATTCTCCAGCACCACATGGGCGCAGTTGCGGCACAGGCTTTCCATGTTGCCGGTCGCGCTGGGTTCCAAGTTTCCGGCAATCATGCGTAGAGCCGCGCCGTAGAACTCCGCCTCACGGAATAGATTGTCGGGCGATTTGTCGGTAGTGTTCAGCACATCCGGGCAAGGGGTGAACTCCGGGTCCAGCGTCGGGTCGATATAGACCAGCCGGTCGGAGCCGTGGTTGGGTTTCATGCGGGCGATCTCGGGGGCCATTTCGCCATGCGGATCGATCACCACAATGGTTTCCCGGGCGTGGGGTTTGTTGAGATAGTGCCAGACCCGCTGTTTGATCACTTCCGATTTGCCGGAGCCGTGATTGCCCACGATGAAGGTGCCGTATTCCGCCGCTGCTTCGGGGATGGGCAGGCACCGTTTTTTGCCGAGGAACGCAGACAACGGGTCAGCCACCGCCTCACCGCCGGAGGATGCCGCCATCTCAGCCAACGAAGCTCTGGCGTACCCCAGATAATGCGTCAGACCATACCCGAAAGATCGCCTGATCCGATCGGCGTCTGCAGTATTTCTCTGATAGGTCTGTAGCGTCTGTTCATAAGTTTTTTGGGCTTGTTGGTACCGATAGCGCCGGGCAATGAGCCGTTCTTCCGGGCTGTCGTAGGAGATATGCGGCGGGTCGAAACTTGGGTCATTCGGATCGGGCGGGGCCGGCTTGACCTCCTTGGAATTCAGGAGCCGCTGCACCTCGTCATAAGTCAGGAACTGGCCGGTGTACCTGGCGGCATCGCTGACGGCCTCAACCGCCAACATGAGCGCATCTCGCAACTGCCAAGTGCCTACCACGCCGTCGGCGGGATTGAATGGCAAGCCATCGGATTTAATGGGGAGGCTGTCGACCTTGTGGAGAGCCTTTTCCAAGATCGTCAGCATGGGAACAGAACATAGTGGAACATAGAAGTACCTGATTTTACTGTGCTATTTCCTGAGTTTAGGCCTGAATTTCCTGCTGAGTCCAGACAGGAGATTTACACAGTGATTCCAAGCAACAAGGCGGCTCCAACATCTTAGCTTCCAAGCTCACTTGTGAGCTTTCGCTCTCTCGCTGAGCCGTGGGCGCAGCTCATTCGCTCAAGTTCCCCGCGCATCGTTGGACTTCGGCACCGGCCAGAATTCGATACGCGGTACCAACATGCTCACGCGACCGGGGTCTACACCCCGGACCCCGTGCCATCTGCAAAGACTGCCTTGGAACTCCGCAACAAAACTGGCGGCGAAATTCGGCGAAAAATTCGGGCTGAATTCAAAGCGGAAAATGGCGCCGCAATACCTGCTGGCGACGCTCCAATTGGTCGATGGCACGCAATTGGTCTTCCTTGGCCATGATCTCCCGAATGATCCGGCGACGTTTGCCCGACAGCCGCGCACCCAAGCGTTCGACCGCGCCCATGCGGTCGATCTGATTGCGCTGCCGCGTGATGGCGCTCTTGAGCTTGCGGCGGGCCTTGCTGTTCCGCTCGGCCATGCCCCGCCAGCCCGACTTGTGCCCCTCGGCCAGCACGAACGCCGCTTCGCTGCGCCAGTCCTTCAGGGTTTCGAAACTGGCTTGGCCAAATTCTTCCGCTGCCTTCCGCTTGATCAGTTTCTGCGGCACGGAATGCCAGATGGAAAGCTGTAGTGATAAGCCCAGCCTCTCGACAGTTGTCGAAGCTCGGGCGAGGCTCTGAACCAAGAGCTGCTTGGTCGCCTTGTGGCTTTCGTCCAATTCGGATTGCAGCTGGTGATGCAGATCGGGTCGGGCCTCGGCCAGCGCGTCCAGATAGGCCAGGCTCATGGCCTGACGCATGTGCTGCCAGAGCCTGGTCTTGTTGAGCTGGTGACGCTTGTTCTGCGGCTTACGCGAAGCGGTGATCGTGAATGACCCGTCGCGATTGCGGCGCAGCCCGTCCGGGTGGCCGTAGCGGATGGCCACCTGGGGCATGGCGCTGGGGTCAAAGCCCATGACCTGCAGACGATCCGCAAAGCGGGCTCGGGTGCGCTGTAGTGCTGTCGGGCTGACGCTGTAGCCGGGCAGATCGTCGGGCCACTGCAGGAACTGTGGCGGGATTGGCTTAGATACCAGTTCATTTTCTGTAGTGATAAGCGCCGTTGCCGGTGAGGAATGAGCGGCGCGCGGGTTTGGCGGTGACTGTTCTGGCGATTGTTGGGGCGCGTCACCGCCTTCGGCGACGCCCATTGCAGCGGCTCGTACGGAAGCTACCAGCGCGGCCCTGTCCGCTTGTCCCAACTGTCGCCGGGTTGTGCGCACCTGATCCGCAACAGCGGGAGCGATTGCACCCAGGTACTCGACCGTGCGCGTGCGGACCTTGCCACCCTCGCGGTAGCTTTCCTGCAGATAGGCGTAGTGCTGCCCGTTGACTTTCTTGATGGCGAGATAGGCCAAGACATCACTCAGAAATCATCCACAAACCTGGTAGTGATAAATGCACAAGGTACAGCCGGACGACAGCAGAAACCAAACAGGCCGATATGAGGTCAATCCTCGTCGGCGTAGCGGTCTTCGGTCGTTTCGGTGTATAGTGGCCACAATATGCCGACGGTCTTTCCGCTATCGCGGAATTTGGTCATCAATAGGCTGACGCTGCCGTCCTCTTCCAGTGCGATTGGGCCCGTTCCATTGATGTCATTGTCGCGCGCGATCTCAATTATCATGTCCGCGGGGACTTGGAAGAGAGCCATTGCCAGCTCGCGGGCGGTCAAGTGTTCTTTGTATGTCATGATAAAAAGGGTTAGATGACATCGCTTGAGCGTAAGGAGAAATCTAGAGTCCGCAAATGAATCTTGCGGACTCTTGCAGTGCGGCTTCCTGAGATTTGCACACCATCAGATCTTGCCCTCACGCGCCAGCTTGTCCAGCGTGGCATCAATCTGCTCTTCGACCACCGCGCCGAACTCGCGCATCAACGTGATCTTTAAGCGCTCCCTGAACTCGAAATTGTCTTTGTCCAACTCGTTTTTGTGGCTGAGCGTCGCCCGCTCTTCTTCCGCCATCATCCGGTCGTGGGACTGATCGCTGGTCTTGGCCTCCATCGTCTGCCGGTGGGCCTGCGCCGAAAACCGTTCGGCGATCAGGGCGTCGGCTTTCTTTTCGATCAGCTTGGTTTCCAGCCCCAGCACCTCGGCGTCCAGCGCCCAGAAATGCCGGAAGAAATCGTCCTGCTGTTTGATGGCCGTTTGCAGCGCTTCCAGACGCACCTGTTGGCCATTCTTGAATTCGTTATACTGCAAATCGAGCTGGCGGTTCTCGATGGCCAGTTCATGGGTCAGGCGGGTCAGTTCGCGTTCGTTCTCGCCGCGCAGCTTTTCCACCTCGACATCGAATTCCTCGGCGCGGATACGTTGCTGATCCCGCAGACGCGCTTGCTCGCGGATTTGTTCCAGCCGGTGGTGGTGGCGAATATCGAGTTCTTGGCCGTCGGTCACGACCCATCCTCCAACTCGCCTAGGCTGGCTTTGGCCGCGCCCAACCGGCCAGTGATATCAGCCTTGAAGCGCGTCAACACCTCGCCTTGCTGTTCGTGGGCCGTGGCTACCATCTCTTCCATGTTGTGGGCGATCTTGAGCAGGTCTTCAGCCCGTTGCTGGCTGGACGCCTTCAGCGCCTCAAACTGACCGAGCAAGTCGGCGAACTGGGCTTGCAGCTCACCGTGGCTGGCGGTGATCTGGTCAAGCTTGGCCCGGAAGGCCTCGTTCTCGGCCAGCACGCGTTCGTACATGCGCTTGTAGTCGGATTGCTCGGCGGCGACCTGACGCTCATCCCGATCCTTTTCGTATCGCCCCCGAAAATCCATGCACCAACCTCGTCATACGCCTAATGCCGTTGCGGGATGGACCCGACATCGGTCAACAATTCACTATCCCTCCACATTGCCTCATAGAGAGACCGTCCCTCAATCACTTTCTCGGGTTGCGGGAGTTGCCGATGCTCGTGTGCGGTCTCGAAAACGGCAGTCAGCAGTTCTTGGTCACTGAAGGTGCCTAGTTCTTCCACCATGTGCCGGGCCAGCCGAAATTTTTGCCACGCCGCCTCGGACTCCTCAAACCGCTTGAACATCTTCTGCGCAGCGTATGAGAATTTACGGCGGGTGCGATTGATGCAGTTCGCCTGCTGCTCCTTGTCGTTCCATTGCGATTTCTGCTTCTGGTCCAGCTTTGAGAAGGCCTCTGTCTTGGCCCATCGCTGCTTCGAGGCCATGCGCTTGGCCTCCAGCATCAACTCAAAATCCCACGCCCGGCGCAATTCGCAGAACGTTTTGGCCACCTCCAATCCGGTGGTGACCAGTTCGCGGCCCACCAGCTGAGAACACCCGAGTGACTGAGCCAGTGATTGCGCCGCGCCGCTCATGCACTGTATCCGTAATAGATATCGTCGAATGCACGCGAGGTGACCTTGTCTTCCGGCTTGATGCCGTAGTCGAAGACAAAGATCAGACGACGTTCTTTGGATAACCGTTCCAATACATCGCGGCCCTCGGCCACCGCCTGCGGATTGGGGAGCCTACCGGCGGCGTGCAATTCCTCTAGAATCGCTGTGAGATAGCGACGGGGCGAGATGTCCGGAGCAAACAGATCGTGGGTGTAGTAGAACTCCTGCTCGGTCACCTTGGCCTGATAGAACGCGTCCCACATGCCTTTGACTGGCCCGCGAAACCGGGTCATGATCTTGGCTCGTTTGGCCTTTTGTAGCAGGGTGAATTCGCCACGGCGTTCTTTGTCCAATGCGTCAAGATCGGCGTTGATGGCCTTGGTCACCGCGAGGTGATCGGTTGAATACCGAGATGCCAAAGAAACCAGATTCTTGGCTAGATTTGAGCATAGCCCGGTTGTTATTCCGGTTTGAAAGTCGTGCAGATTCAACATTTTACTTCTCGATCACTCTACTTTCCCATCAAAACATTTTGACCTGATGTGTCCTTTGGGCGTTAAAATTGCAAGTATTTACCCAGTGTCGAGAACGGGCGGCAGACGGGAGCGTGCGCAACGATGCAATGCCTTGATTGCTGAAAAGAAATGGTCGATCACTGGCTTTTGAAACCAGACAAGAATTTTAGGACACGTCGTGACGTTCAAACGGATTCTTCTTATCAGTCTACTTGCGGTCGCATTTGGAACTCATGGATTTTGGGCATACGCCGAGCCCATCAGATTCAACTCGCTTACACCGCGCGAAGGCCTTTCCCAGGTCACAGTGTATTCGATCCTGCAAGCCGAGGATGGGCGGATTTGGATTGGTACCGCCGATGGCATCGATATCTACGATGGTCACCGAATTGAACAGTTGCGCCATGACGCAAGCGATCCGAACTCGTTGAGTGTGAACTATACCCGGGCTCTCCTGAAGGACACCGATGGTGATATCTGGATCGGGACATTGGGCGGAGGCCTCAACCACTTCCACACTCGAACCGGCGCAATCACCAGATATTCGCCTGAATTGCCCGGCCGCGACGTCTACGCCCTGTTTCAAGCGATAGACGGTGCAATATGGATCGGCACAAGTAACGGCATTTCCGTGCTCAGCAAGGCGGCCTCATCGTTCGAGATTCGCACATCTAAGGAATTGGGTCTCAAAGGGTCAATCCGCGCGATCACTCAGGATCGAGACGGCAGGGTATGGCTGGGCTCGTCTTCCGATGGCATATGCGTTTTGGTGACCATCGCCAGCAATTGCGAGTTTTTTCGCCACGATGAAGCCAACGCCAACAGCCTGAGCCAGAACGCTATCAATTTCATCGCCGAAGATGCCGGGGGCGCAGTTTGGATCGGAACGGAATACGGTGGTCTCAATCGCCTAAATACAGAAGCTCAAACGTTCACCCATTTCCGAAAAGACACCGGCGATCCTTGGGCCATTGGGGACGATGACGTCACCAGCATGGTCGAAGATGATCGTGGGTACATCTGGTTTGGCACCTGGTCAGGGGGTCTCAATCGCTTCGATCCCCAAACAGAACGCTTCGAGAAATTCCGTCATAGCGCGGCCAATCCTTCGAGTCCGGTAAGCGACACGGTCATTGAGCTCTTTGTCGACCACAGCCGCCAGCTCTGGCTCGGCACATATGATCAAGGCGTCAGTTGGATGCCGATTGATGGTGACGAATTCCGCCACTACGTAAAGGATCCATTGCTGGGGACCGGACCCGGCCACAATATGACCTGGGCGCTCGGAGAAGACACGGACGGAACTATCTGGATTGGAACGGCCAATGGGCTCAACCGCTTCGACCGTACAACTGGGGAATTCGCCACCTACCGCCGCCGCGATCCGTTCCTCGGCGGCATGCCTTCAGCCGATGTCAGAGCGATCTTGCCGGATGGAGACGATCTCTGGCTTGGAACGGCGCGCGGCGGTCTGGCCAGATTGGACCTGAAGACATCCGAGGCGCAGCTTTGGGAGCATTCCGAAGACGATCCAAATTCTCTCGCCCATGATACCGTTCGGCTGATCCTGAAAGCGAGCAATGGTTGGCTTTGGATCGGAACCCAGAACGGCGTGAACCGCCTCAATCCCGAAACCGGCGAAATCCATCGATACGCACCGAATCCAACCGACCCAAACGCGCTGCAGCATCGACGAACACGAGCACTCTATGAGGATTCAACCGGAACCATCTGGATCGGCACGAGCGCGGGGGTTAGTCGCTATCGGGCCGAATATGATGATTTCGAGACCTTTTCGTCAACAACGGGCCACCTGAGCGTGAACGGCGACGATGTGAGGGCGCTCTACGAAAACGATGACGGTACGTTCTGGCTGGCAACCAGCGATGGGCTCAATCTGGTGGATATCGACAAGGGGCTCCAGGTGGTTCTACGGGAAGCCGATGGTTTGCCCAACGACACTCTGTATAGCCTGATCCCGGACGGAGACCGGTTTCTCTGGATTACGACCAACAATGGCCTGACCCGCTTTGACCGGTTTGATCGCACATTTGAAGTTTTTAAGGTAACCGATGGCCTGCAGAGCAATGAGTTCAATTTCAATGCCCATTTAAAGGCCAGTGACGGATCGATCTTCGTTGGCGGCGTGAACGGCTTCAACCACTTCGATCCTAATGGCCTCGGCCGAAACAAGACACTACCGATGCCCCGGGTGGTTATGACCGCGTTTGACGCCAGCGGCGAAGCTGTTTCGCTTGGTGAAAGCGGCGCGTTAAAGCCGGGGAGCGAGGTTCGATTTGACTTAGCCGCGTTGCACTACCAGAATCCAAACGCTAACGGCATCGAATACCGACTGCTCGGGTTGTCAGATCACTGGCAGGCTCTCTCTCCAGCAAACGGCGCGGTGCAGTTTCAGTCCCTACCGTCCGGTGCCTATGCTCTCGAAGCGCGGTTCTCGAACCCGGCCGGAATTTGGACGGAGCCTGTGGTTGCCGGCGAGTTCATAATCCCCGTTCCAATGTGGCAACGGTGGTGGGCACTGATGCTCTATACAACGGCGCTGCTGATCGCAGGATATGCGCTGTTTCGATGGCGGGTATTGGCCCTTGAGAATCGCGCTCAGAAGTTGCAGTTGGCAGTGGATTCCCAGACGGTGGAAATCGCACGCCAAAGAGATGAATTGGCGGCATTCGGCAAGTTTCGGGAACAATTTTTCCGGCGCGTGTCGCACGAGTTACGCACACCGCTCGCGTTAATTCGGGCGCCGCTCGATCTGCTAAAGCCTGCCGAAGCCGACGGCCCCAAACTCTCGCGTGCGCGCTCGGCTTTAGATCGGCTTGAGCGTCTGACTGACCAAATGCTGCGCGCCACCCTCGGTCGCAATGATGGGGAGGATGCACGGGAAGAGTTTGACGCTACTGAGCTCTTAAATTCGGTCCTTCAATTGTTCGCCTTGGGGGATGAAAAGGCACTTGAGTTTCAAACAGACATAGCCTCAGCTTTGTTTGTTCGCACCAACCCGATGGTTGTCGAAGACATCGTCTATAATCTGATTTCCAATGCGGTCAAATACGCCCCAGCAGGCGGGACGGTTCGAGTCAAAGCTGACTGCATCGATGACGTTCTGAGTATTCGCGTCGAGAATTCCGGCGACGCGATTCCATCCGACTTGGAAGCAACGCTATTCAAGCCGGTAGTAAGCGGAATACGCATGGACGGGTTTGGCGTTGGATTGAGTGTCGTACACGACCGGTTAAACGCCCTGGGCGGCAAAATCGATCTTGCCGAAAACCGAGATGGTTTGGTCGCCTTCGTCGCTGCGGTGCCGGTGGCGGCAGTAAACCCTGCGCTAAAGGCCCGAAATGCCCGTGCAAAAGAGAAGCTCAGTGATTCCAAAGGCCCTATTCTTTTGGTGCTGGAAGATGACCCGGACCTCGGCGCTACACTGCAGGAAATTTTCGCGGATGAGTTCCGTGTGCTTCTGGCGCCGACGGTCGAGTCCGCCAAAAAGCTGGCAAAGGAGCATGTTCCGGATGTTGTGTTGTCTGACGTCCTACTGCCGGACGGAACAGGGTATGAATTTCTGACTGATTTGAGGGCGGACGAAGCCACAAACCATATCCCGTTTCTCTTTCTAACCGCTCTTGCAGAGCAAGATGAGCGCCTTCGCGGGCTCGTTTTGGAGGCGAACGACTACATCACAAAACCGTTTTCAGTGAGCGAACTTCGACTGCGGGTCGGAAATCAGCTCCGGCACCGCGCCAGACTGCAAAAATGGTTCGAAGATGGCGATGCCGCGAGCCAATCCGAAGCCCTTCCCGCTGCGCAGCGAAACTTCCTCCGGAAATTTCGAGGACATTTGGAATACAACTACGCAGACCCCGACTTCAAAATGGATCGATTGGTCGATCTCATGGGGATGAGCCGACGGCAACTTGAGCGAAAATTGGATGCAATAACCGGCAAGACGTTCGTCGACCATCTAACCGCCTACCGCGTCGAACGGGCAAAAGACGCTTTGGGCCAGGGCTTCCTCGTTAAAGAAGTATCAGCGCAAGTCGGTTACCGGGACACCGGCTATTTCTCGCGCGTCTTTGAAAATGCCACCGGGAAAAAGCCATCCACTTTCAAGAAGGCCGGCTGATTCCAAGCCCGGGCCATTGTGGCAATTGCGCCTCCGCGACAGGACGATTGCGCCACCGAGTGGGGAATTACGTCAACCACCTAAGACAAATGCGCCAGCCGGTAGAGTAATGCGCCCCACCCGCATAACGATTGCCCCGAGAGGGTTTCTCTCGGAATGATTGGAGCGAGGTGGGGACATGGTTCGGACGTTTTGCAGCGCAGCCCTGGTCATTGCGCTGGCGGGACCAGCGGCGGCATGGACAGTTGAAAAGGATTACGGCAGTTGGATTCAGATTCGCTGTGGCTCTGGAACATTGATCGGCGTCAAGCAGAAGTCCAACGGCAAATGGGCTGACACGGCCTACTTGGGACAGAACTTCGGCAGCATGCAGGCCGCTGCGAACGCCGCTTGCAGTGGCCGTGGCGGCTAAACACGACGACGTTCCTGTGAAGTTTGGTCTAACCGAGGGCGAGCGCGCCTGTATTGACGCGCTCGCCAGCGGGCTTTCCCAACAACGGGTTGCCGAAGTCTTGAACCTTCATGTACGCACGGTCGAAGAGCATCTTCGGTCCGCTCGAAATAAGCTGCAAGCAAAAACCACCAACCAGCTTGTCGCCATTGCAACATATTTCGAACTTTTGGGACCAATGTGGAAATCCACAATTGATGCGTATCAAAACGGCATGAAAAAACGCCGACTGGGCAGGTGAGGGTAAACTGTTGGCAGTTTGGAAATATTTCGGCGGCCTGTATGTAATCTTCGCGTTTACCGGAGAAGTCTCAGCACAAACAATCCCGGGTGCTGTTGAACCAGGGCGGATCGAGACACGGTTTGAGGCGCCAGGAGCACCACAGGCCGAGTTTTCTGCCCGGGAGGGTTTGGAAAGCACGATTCCGCCGGCACAGGCCGCACAATTCCAATTGCGCATCCTCGGATTTCGGATCATCGGCGCGACTGCGGTCAGCGATGCCGAATTGCAGACGGTCGTGGCGCCGTTCCTAAAGGACGATGGCACCTTGCTGGACGTGTTCCAGGCCGCCGCGGCCCTTACGGCCTATCTCGGTGACCGTGGCTATCTCTTGTCTCGTGCCATCGTGCCTCCTCAAGAATTGGAGCCGGGTGGAGCGGTCATCACGCTTCAGGTGCTCGAGGGCTTCGTTGAACGGGTTGTTCTGCCCGACGGTCTAGGTTCTCGCCGTCGCCTGATGGAGGGGCACGCAGCAGCGATTGAAGCATCGAAACCGTTGAACGCCGCCAAGCTTGAGCGCCACATGCTGCTGGCCAACGATGTTCCGGGACTGTCGGTTAGGTCGAATCTCTCCGCATCACCGGACACGCCCGGGGCAAGCGTTCTGACTTTGACCAGCCAGGAAGACCGTGGCGGCTGGTCGCTGCGGTTCGACAATCGTGGCACGGAAGCGAGCGGACCCTACCAGTTCACGGTTTCAGGCGAACTAAACAACCTGTTGCAGTTGAACGAGCGTCTGCGCGGCGGCCTGACCTTGGCCGGACCCGACAACACCAGTTCACGCCCGGAATTGGCCTATGTCTTTGCGGGTTATGATCAGGTCTTGGGTTCCAACGGGCTGAGTTTCAGCCTTGATGCCAACTACAGTATTGGCGATCCCGACAACGCGGCCTTGACTGCCTTGGACTACGAAACCGAGGGACTGAACGCCTCGCTGGCGGTGCATTATCCGTTCATCCGCAGCCGATCCCGCAACCTGCGGGGCACGCTGGCCTTTGATTTCAAGAACTCCAAATCCACCAACTTCGCCGGTATCGCCTCGGAGGACCGGCTACGCATCCTGCGCGCCGAGTTGAGCTTTGACAACGCAGACCGGTTCAACGGCACCAACCAAGTGCGATTGGCTTTCCACAAGGGTATCGAAGGCCTTGAATCGACCACCAACGGCAATGCCAACGCCTCGCGCACCGGTGGCCGGGTGGATTTCCACCGCGCCACGCTGGAACTCACCCGCACCCAAAACCTTGGCAACGGGCTGAGCGTCGCCGGTTCGGTGTTTGGGCAATGGACGGAAATGCCTCTGTTGTCCTCACAGGAATGCGGGTTCGGTGGCCAGCAATATGGGCGAGGTTTCGACAGTTCGGTGGTGACCGGCGACAAATGCGCCAAGGGCTCGCTTGAAATCCGCTATAACCTACCCGCCAACGCGCTTCCGAGCGGTTTCGGCATAGACTACGCGCAGTTCTACGCCTTTGCCGATGCCGGTTGGATCGGCAACGTAAACCCGCCACTGGGCACGCCTGCGTCCGACAATGCCTCGTCTGGCGGGCTGGGCCTCCGGTTCGGCGCCGGTCGGGTTTCTTTCGACGTCACGGCCACCAAGCCCATCGACACCCCCAATAGCATCACCGTGGATGACAGCTGGTCCGGCTGGTTCAGCGTCAGTGCGCGGTTCTAGGAGACGATCCATGCCCATTTCGCTTGGTTCCGTTTTGAAACTGTCCACGGCCCTGACCTCCGCTGCAATGATCGCCGCGTTGCTGGCCCAATCAGCCCGCGCCAACCCTGTTGGCGGTGAAGTGGTGGCCGGCGATGCCACAATTGTGGTGCCGGACCCAACCACACTTCTGATTAATCAGACATCGGATCGGGTGATCATCAACTGGGACAGTTTCAATATCGACCCCGGCGAAACCACCACCTTTGTCCAACCCAACATCGACGCCTGGGCCCTGAACCGGGTCACCGGCTCGCAAGACCCGAGCGCAATCGCCGGCACGCTCAACGCCAACGGCAACATCGCCATCGTCAACCCCGATGGGGTGATCTTCAGCTTCGGCTCCCGGATCGACGTCAACAGCCTGATCGCCACCACGGCGGACACGACCAATCAGTCGTTCATGGCGGGCGAGTTGAATTTCAACCTGCCTGGGAATCCTTCGGCATCGATTGTCAACGAAGGCGAGGTCACCATCGGCGACTACGGGCTGGCGGCCTTCGTCGCGCCCGGCATCCGCAATTCCGGCGTCATCACCGCCCGGTTCGGCACAGTCTCACTGGCTGCAGGCAACCAGTTCACCCTCGACCTCTACGGCGACGGATTGGTCAGCCTAGCCGTCGATGACGAGATTGCCGAGCAAGTGATCGACGTGGCGACCGGCCTGCCGATGGCTGATCTGGTCAAGAATGACGGCACCATCCGGGTTGAAGGCGGCACCGTCGCCCTGACTGCCGCGACCGCCCGGACAGCGGTCAATTCGGTGGTCAATAACACCGGTGTGATCGAGGCTCACTCGGTTGGGATGCGGAACGGACGGATCATTTTGGGTGGGCAGACTGCCGACACCAGATCGCCCGCTGCGCCCGCGCAGAATGTCCATGTCTCCGGCACCCTGTCAGTCGCCGCACCCAGCGTATCTCTTCGCCCCAGCGCTCGGCCAGGAACTGGTGGCACCATTCAGATCACCGGTGAAGAAATCAGCATCGCGGCGGCCAATATCGATGCGTCCGGCGCAGAAGGCGGTGGCACAGTTCTGATTGGGGGGGATTACCTCGGCGGGCGTGACATTTCCCCGAACAATCCAGTCGGCCCGGAAATCCGCGAGGACTACGAAGTCGCCAACGCCACCACCCTGACCATTGACGTCGACACGGAGATCAACGCCTCGGCCACAGAGAACGGGGATGGCGGCAAGATCATCGCCTGGTCCGAGGAATACACACTGTCAAGCGCGGACATATTGGCAACGGAAAGTGGTGACGGCACCGGCGGCTTCATCGAAACCTCGTCGGCCGGAACACTCAGCTTGCCCGAAGGACTTGTGACCGCCGGGGAGGGCGGGCTTTGGCTGCTCGATCCGGATTACCTCAGAATCATATCGTCCAGTAATTCGCGTTTTGATGACTCAACCACGACGACCGTGGGTGACGAGACCACCATCGAAGGCTCTACAGTTTTGGGCCGAACTATTTCGGCGGCGCTCGATACCGGTACCAATGTCACCATCATTGCGGGCGATACAATTGAGATGCTGCCGTTTTCGACCGCAAGAAACGGCCCAGGTATCAGTAAGTCGGTCGCAGGACAGAGCAAACTCTCCTTCATAGCTGGAAACACGATCAATTTCGAACGCGGAAGTATCTCCGCGAATTCTGGTGCCGGAGCGGTGCTGGATTTACACTTGCAGGCTAATAATGTTGATTTATCGAATGATGTCATTTCCCTAAATGGCGGAACCTTTAGCGTTGATGCCAAAGACACTTTCAATATTTCTCCACGATTCCTGCAGGGAGTAGGAAGTTTCAAGCTGAATACAGAAGGCGATATCAACGTTGGCTTTACTGGAAGCCCAATCAATGTGATATCAGGTATCCGCGTTGGCAACATTCTAAGTATGGGCGGCAACGTAGAGTTAATGTCGAGCGCGGGTCGCGTCGTTATTCACGATCCTATTTCCAAGACTGCTGGAAACACGACCTCTCTGCATTTCACCGGTACATCCCTGGCTGTCAGAAACAGCATCATTAGCACTTCCGGGCGTCTAAACTTAAGCTTTGCGGGCCTCGGAGATAGCAGTGTGTTCACGCTTGAGACCGGGGTTAGGAATGGTTCACAGGTCTTCGCCAGTATTGATACGAACGGCGGCACGTTCTTGGCTTCTGCCGTTGCGCTGCAAATGCCCAGCCCGACCACTTTTTCCGACGGTACGTCGCTCCCCACCGGCACCACATTGGCAATGCCTACGATCAAAACGCACGGCGGCGGGGTAACGCTCAACTTTCAGGAGTCAGTCAATTCGCGAACGATCAATAGCATAGCTAGTCCATTCCAGAACTTCGCGGGCTGTATGACCTCGGTGTTCTGTAGCAGTTCAAATGAATTCGTAGTAGACGCTGGCGGCGGCGAAATCACTGTCGCTTCTAATTCGACCGCCACCGAGGTGAACGACATGCCGTTGTTGGTCTTGTCGGATCGCGCCTTGAAGACGACGGGAACTCTGGTCGTGCGACAGGTCAATGTGGATGAACGCCGTGCGACGTTTTCCGGCGCAACTCAGTTCGATGGGCCGGGCAACGGCGTGAATGCGGTTGAGGTTGGTGCGCTTGACGTTCAATCCGGCGACTTCGACGTTGCGGATGCAAAAATCGGAACCACACCGCCACCACCGGTCGACAATCCACCAACCCCCACACCCGGCACCATCACGCTCCCCAACGCAGAGCAAGGCACCGCCTATTCGGCTACCACGGTGGTTCTGTTCTCTGACGACAACGGCGTCGCCGGACTGACGCTGGTCGTCACCGGCCTCCCGGCAGGGCTGACCGCCACCGACAATGGCGACGGGACGGTGACGATCTCCGGAACGCCCACGGTGTCCGGCGCCGTCACGATCACGGTCACCGCGACGGACGGAGGCGGCAACACCGCAACCGTGGACGTGGACCTGATCATCGACGCGGCCCCGCCGCCACCTCCAACAGATACTGCGCCGACCCCTACACCAGGCACCATCACGCTCCCCAATGCCGAACAGGGCACGGCCTACTCCGAAACTACTGTTGTGCTGTTTTCTGACGACAACGGTGTTGCCGGACTGACGCTCGTTGTCACCGGCCTCCCGGCGGGACTGACCGCCACCGACAATGGCGACGGGACCGTGACGATTTCTGGAACGCCGACGGTGTCCGGTGCCGTCACGATCACCGTCACCGCGACGGATGCCGGCGGCAACACCGCAACCGTGGATTTGGATCTGACCATCGACGCGGCCCCGCCACCGCCGCCGGTGGATACCCCGCCGACCCCCTTCCCGGGAACCGTCACGCTCCCGAACGCGGAGCAAGGCACCGCCTATAACGAGACGACCATTGTCCTCTTCTCTGATGATCAGGATGTCAGCGGCCTGACCCTGGTGGTCTCCGGCCTGTCCGCCGGACTGACGGCGACCGACAACGGCGACGGCACCGTTACCATCTCTGGCACGCCCACGGTATCGGGCGCGGTGGCGTTCACTGTCACCGCCACCGACGCGGGCGGCAATACTGCCTCTATCGACGTAAACCTGACGGTGGATGAGCCTGCGCCACCTCCGCCGGTCGATAATCCGCCAACGCCGACCGCCGGTACCGTCACTCTACCGGATGCCGAGCGCGGAAGCGCCTATAATGGAACGACCGTCGTTTTGTTCTCCGACGATAATGGCGTCGGTGGGCTGACGCTCGTCGTGTCCGGTCTGCCGGCGGGCCTTTCGGGCACCGACAACGGCGATGGCACCGTGACCATTTCCGGCACGCCGACCGTCTCGGGGCCGGTGAGCTTCACCGTGACCGCCACAGATGCCGGTGGGAATACCGCCTCCATCGATGTCAGCCTGACCGTTGACGAGCCTGCGCCACCTCCGCCAGTCGACAACCCACCGACGGTCATAGGTGGTAGCCCGACCTTGCCGAACGCGGAGGCCGGTACGAGCTATACCGCGACGACACCCGTCTTGTTTGCTGACGACAACGGTGTTGCCGGGCTGACTCTGGTGGTGTCAGGTCTGCCTGCCGGGCTTACCGCCACCGACAATGGCGATGGGACTGTCACGATCTCTGGAACGCCGGCCGCGGCAAGTCCGGTGATCATTACCGTGACGGCCACCGACGCGAGCAACAACACGGTCAATACGAACGTCAGTTTCACCATCAAAGATCCGACGGTAACCCCTCCGGAGCCACCGACCACGCCGACTGCAGGTGGAGAAAACGGAACGGCGGGACAGCCAATCGATAATGCCAATGACATTCTTGGAAATGCCTCTACCGAAACGACCGATGGACTTGATCGTGGGTGCGATTTGGGCCCTCAATTGTGTGCGACATCCGCTGTGTTTTCCGGGATCGCGCTAGGCACTGGAAACTGGTCAGTTTTGGACGTGGTGTCGGCCAGTGAAATGCAAACTTTGTCAATTGAGTTTAGGCAAGCTTTGCATAATGCGTTTAGAGAGACAAATGGAGCAGAGTTCTTCACTACGAGTGCTTTTACATATACATTTGACCAAATAGCACTGTATGCAGCCGTTGACATTGCGCGGAAATCGCCGGGACAGGTGAACCCGGTAGAGCTTTTGAGGCTCATGTCTGACTATTTGTCGCGACCAGAAGGACAAGCGTTCCTCAAAGAGCAACTGCCCTACAACGCCAAATCCGAATTCCTCTCTGGCCTCAGCTATGGGCTCGGTGTTTCAGTCGTAGCGGGAGCGTTGCGCGAGGTGAGTTCAAACAATATCGGGCACCCTGCCTTGCTTGGTTTGACTGAGGGAGCTGTGACGTCAGTGGAAGTTGCGGTTTTGATGAGACCCGAACTCCTAGGGATAAGCTCGAAAGTCGCGGTTGGGGGTGCCGGCGCCATCGCAACCGCATCTGTGTGGACCACGTCAAAGCTTATTGAGTTCGACAACACGGTGCGTGACGTAGTTCAGAGTGGGCAGGCCGACCTACCCGAGCGTATTCTTGAGCAAACAACAAAGTCGATTGAGGCTTGGTCGGATGCATTGGTTCGTGCGGAGCAGTCGGGTGACACAAAAAACGCGCTAGAACTGAGAAATGCCATTGTTGATCAGATAGCGATGCAAGAGCGAGTTCTAGCGCAGCAAGCAGCTCTGGGTGGAGTGTTTTCAACAGCGGTCGCAGACGCCTATGTCAAGCTTGAACCGATGCGCCAGAAAATCGACGACTTCAATCGGCGAATTGCCCCGATGCTTCAAACCGGCCTGCCTTTTAATCTCTGATGCAACGGGCAGAATAAGTGTTTTTAGGATTACCATTGATGACACTGGCCGAACGTCGCCGGACTTGCCAAAGAACCGAAGGTCCGTCTTGGGCATCAGTGGACGACCATAGGTAGAACAAATAGCCACGCCCCGTGAAAGATGATGTCTTGATCTGCATTTCCCCCTCGGCGTCAAGTGTCGTGCGACCTGGAAATGAGCTGGGTACAAATTCTAAATTATTTTCAACCATTCTTAGTTCACATTCTATAGGTATATGCCAACCAATTGGGCAGGTTCCACGTGCTCCCTCCTCGGCTTCACCGTTCATTGCTGCCTTCCACGTATAAAGTAGACCTTCGCCTAAATTTCGCTCTTCAGTGGCATTGCCATAGTAACCATACCAACCTCCAGGGTTCGTCGGTATTTCCTTGAGATTGTCGGCAAACCAACACTGATTGCCAATTTCAACCAAGCGGTAGGTATTGCCTTGATTGGTGGTAATCTCGGTCATCCCGTCACAACCCGACCTTGAGATCAACTTGTCGGTGCAGTGTTCTGGTAGCCCGGGGATTTCCTTACCCAACACTGGTGATTTCCGTTGCGATGAGGTCTGATCGGCTATCGGGGGCGTGTCAACATTGCGCTCGGGCGTCGCAGTTGGCACTGGTGGAATTGCGGGTCGGTCGGCGGACCAGACCACCATCCCGGCTGCTCCCAGTACTAGCAAAACGACAAAGCCAACCGCAAACCTTCTTTTCATGGGAAATTATTAAAAATCAATCATATAATACCATACGCGAACCCAGTGGTAAAACTTTGCGCGCGAATTCGCTTTGCGACGAAATCGCTTCAAACTACTGCACGAGTTCGTCCCAAATCCGGTTCTCTCGCGACATAGTGTGGCGAGCCAACAGTGGTTTCGACGGTGGCATTGATGGTGGTTTTCAAGGTGGTAACGATCGATCGTTTTGGGGCGAATGTGATTTTGCCAATCGTCATGCGGCCAAGGAAGAATTCCCCATTTCGCCATCGGTAGGCAATTTGAAGCCGTTGGGCAGAACGTTTTCCAAAGGTTGCAGGGTCTTGTACCACCGCATTAACTCATCCCAAAGCTGGTTCGAACGAAAGGCGTTTGGCTCCACCACACCGGATTTGCCTGACTTCGACCCTGACCTAAACCGCACCAGGGGCGACAAAGGTGCGGTTCTAAGCTGTAGTTCTTCAAGGGTTGGCTCGCGCTGGAAAATCAGGGACCAGAACACCGCGCGAAGGCCGCTGTCATCGGCGTCCACGATCAATTCGTCGAGGTGTTCAAGCAAATATTTGGCCCATTGGATGGCGCGGTTGAAATCCGCCTCGGAAAACTCCTTCTCATCCCGGTTGGCCTCCAGCAGTTTGATGCGCTGGAGCAGTGCTTCGTAGTCTTGCTCCAGTTGTGCCACGATGCGCGGGTTGGAAATGTGCCGGAAGTTCTTGAGAAGCGCGTCGGCCTCTTGGCGCAGTGAAGTCAATTCGGTGTTGTCGGCGATCAGCCGTTGGTTTAGGCCGCCCATTTTCTCGACCCAAAGTTCGCGCAGGTGGTATTCCAATCGCGCCGTCAGTTCAGGCGTAAACCGCAGGTCTTGCAAGTAGGTCCGGATAGACTGGTGCAGGACACCCCGCTGAACACTGATCTGTTTGTGGCCCTTGGCGCAGAAATAATAGCCATAGCGGTCACCGTTGCGACTGCGAGAAAACCCGGCATAGGGCTGTCGGCCACACTGGTGGCAACGGATCAGGGCTTTGAAGCCAAATTCTTCCCGATGCCGCTGGCGGGGTGGTTTCTTGGTTTGCTGGCTCAAATCCAGCCGGGTCCAGCCGGTGGGGCTATCGTTATCTTTGATGATCTGCCAGCGCCCCCGGTTGGCTCGGTTCCAGAGTTCGACTGAGACCAATCCCTCATGGTTGGCCGGGGTGGGAATGCGGTGGGTCCATTTCTCGCAGATGAAGCCCGCGTAGACGGGGCGGGCAATGATGTCCAAAACACGTTTGGGGGTCAGCGGTTGACCCCCCTTGGTGCCGACGACTTTGGTGTGGGTCGCGTCCCACTTGCGATATTTTCGGGTCAGAAACCCCATCGAGTTCAGGCGGTTGCACACCTCGCGCGTGGTTTGCCCGGCGGCCAGGCCTTCGAAAATATGGCGAATGTAGACCGCTTCGGCTTCATTGGGCTCTTTGGAGGGTTCGGGGCAGCCGTTCTCGTCGGTAATCTTGATATTGCTATATCCATAAGGCGCAGCGCGAATGGTGCGCCCGGCTTGGGCACCTCGTATCTGCGCCGGAATGGCGCGGCCCAAAATCTTGCGAGCTTCGTCTTTGGCCATCTGCGCTTCCATCACTTCGGCTTTCTCGGAGGGGGAATAGACGCTCCATTCATAGGCAAAATCCGGACCTAGTTCGCCGCCGGTCCCGGCCAGGGAATTGGTCTCCGGCTGGATTATGCCTTTAACGTCGTGGATGGCGCAGCCGATGGCGGCGAACTTGCGTTTCCAGTAGCCGTAATGTTCCGGTCCCGCCCGCGTGAAGCGATCAATATCGAAGAACACCACGTGCGGAATGCCGTGTTTTTCCGCGATGTCGAAGGCTTGGCCCATCCCCGGTCGTTGTTCGTCACGCCCAGACCAAATCTCATTCTGGACCATGATCTTGTCGGAGTGAATCCCCAGCTCATTTTGGGCAAAGGCCAGCCCTCGGTCGAGCTGCCATTCCGGGCCTTCGCTTTCTTTGGCGCCCTTGGTGGTGGACACCCGGATCATCAGCAAGCCGTCATATTCAGTGTTCATTATCTTTGATTGAATCCATGGCCAGAAACGAGTCAAGCAAAAGGCTGGCGGCCAGTCGAAGCTTGGCGTCAGTGTCGGCGTCAATGCCTGGAGGCGGCGTACCATCAGCCGGTGACTTGGGCTTAGGCATCGCGCTTGGGCTTAGGCAGCGGAAACGGCTGGGCGGGCGTGTCGTCCGCCAAATGCCAACCGCCGGTGAAATTGTCGCGCAGGTCATCCAACGTGTGGAAGACGAAATTCTGCCGAAACGGCGCGAAACCGTCATGGGCGGCCAGCCGCGCCTTGACGCTGGCCAGCACCGCCGGTTGCTGATGCACCGAACAGATGATCGGGTTCGCCGTGACCCCGTGGGTTTGAGCGATGGCCGCGCTCTTGATGACCTCAAAATACTGGCTCAGTTGCCCGGCCACCGCCTTGCTCTGCGTAGCGCGGTGGATTTCCACCGCGTAGACCGCTTCCTGCCCCGAATTAGTGCCGACGGCGAACAGACCGTCCGGGATGACCGAATTGACCAGACCGGGCACTTGCAACTCGGTGGCCGCGCGGGGCTGGCGCACGAAGTCCTGCAATTCCAGCAACACCTCCACATCGCCACGGGACTCGGCCCATTGCCGCACGCCGATGTGGAAATCGACCTGGGCGAAGCGATGCGGGGCGAACAAGGCCGAGAAAGGTTGCCGCTTCTTGCTGGGTGTGGCGTCGAGAGCGACTCCCTCCAGCTCCTCCAGAATGGCGGCCCCTTTGGCGTTCATGTAATGCACGTCCGGTAGAAACGAGCCGATCTTTTCCGACTGGATGCAGCCGTGGTGACGCAAAGCGAAGAGTGACTTGTCGCGCAGGGATTTGGCGTTCCGTGAGATTCCCAGATGCAACATCTGATCGACCGTAAGGAAGCGGTAGAGACTGAGGGCGCGCAGGACATGCCATTGCTGTGGGCTGAAAAGCGAAAATGCGGCGGTCATGGGAAAGAAGCGAATTACAGGAAGTAGGGTGCCCAGGAATTGGGCGGATTGGATGGATCGGCACCGTCGTTGTTGGATGGCTTGCGGTAATAGCGCTTGGCCTGTTGCCGGGTGACCCGCGCCCAATCCTTGGGGCGCATGGCGTAGCGAAGCCCGATGAAGGGCAGACGCTGCTTCACGACGGGGCGTTCATTGGCCACCCGGTAGAACCAGAGATTGGGCAAAGCGCGGATGTCGTCAGGCTTGAGATCGGTTTCTCGGGCCAGCTTCTCTGCCGTAACGTGGCGCGAGGCGCCGATCCACAGCGTGCCGACATTGCCCAGAATGGCGTCCAGTAGGTCAGGATCGAGCCGTTCCACCCGTTGGGTGGCCAGCGTGGCGTAAAGACCGAATTTGCGGCTTTCGCCCAGGATGTCAGCGATGGTCGGGCTAACGAAGTATTGGCATTCATCGACGAAGAGATGGATGGGGTGACGTTTGTGCGGCGTGCGCCCCAGCACGTGGCTGAGGATGGCAGCATTCAGCAACTGCCCGATGGCACGGATGGTGTCGGCGCCTTGCTTGGAGGGGTCGAAGCAGACCACCAACACCTTGCCGCTATCGAGCGCGGCCCCCAGATCGAAGCTGCTCTTCTGGCAGGCGAAGCGACGAACATAGGGATCTCGCACGATATCGGTCAGGCGCGCGACCAGCGCTTGTTTGCTGGCGCGATAGTGGGACTTGCCGAAACTGCCGACAAAGAACTGCCGGTCGATGGCGTTGGGCAGTTGCTCTTGGCCGTAGCGCAGCAGATCGGCGTTTTGCTCATCGGCCAAGAGGCGTACCAGGTCCACCAACGTGGCCCCGCGTTTGTGCAGCATGACCGCAAGGCAGGCGCGGATCAGTGTGCGTTGCACCGGCGAGAAGGGTTGACCGACGATCTGTTCCATCGCGCCGGAGAACTGGACCTGGGCGCGGTTGAGGCGGTGTTCGGAGCGGATGGGCAGATCGAACGGATTGAGATGCACGTGGGCTCCGGCGATGCCGTCCAGCGTGATGTAGACCAGCCGGTCCCCCCGCCGAAACGCCCGGTCCCGCACCACCGAACGCGCCAGATCGCCGTGCGGATCGAGCAAGACAATCGAGGGTTTGCGGTTCCAAACCAGATAATGCCGGATCAGGTTGTGCAGCAGCACGGACTTGCCGACGCCGGTGCGCCCGGCCACGAAGGTATGCTGCCGCCGCAAGCGTTCGTCGATCCAGAACCAGGCGGGCAATCGAAATCGGACCAACGATACGATCCAACGTATCAGGCGAAGGCACCCTTTTGAGATCAGCCACCACAGCCCGTCGAAAAACAAGGTCATCAGCCGGACGGACAAGGCGTGGCGGTAAAAAAAGTCACGGACATGCTTGGGGTCCATGCGGGAGTAACGGTAGCCGTATCGGCGTCTTGGCATCGCCCTCAGAGTAACGCGCCGCTCCCGTTCTTGTGAAACATTCTGGGTGGCGCGAAGCCGCTCTATGAGCGGGTGTAGGGAGTTTACGCGGTGGGCTCGACCTTGGTCTTCATTGAGGTGTTGACCGTGGCCATCGCGGTGGTTTTGGAAGTGGTTTCCATGGTGGTCACGGGGGTGGCACGGAGCTTGGCCAGCACCAGCGTTTACCCCGGTGCGGTTACAGGGGCACCGGGGTCTTGCCGAGCGCCGCACCAGCACTGGCTCCGCCGCCCACCGACGCGGCGAAGACCTTACCCATCTGGGTATTGAGGCTTGTATGCCCGGCCTCGACACCGCACCCCGAAAGACAACGCAACCTGTTTGCATGGGTCAAAGTGATCATGATCGGGGGTCAGAACGACAGACGGGCGGTTGGGCTGGAAGTGACCCGCCGACTTCATCCAATCTTCATGTTTTCCTAAGGAACATTCGGGGTTGATCCGAGTCGGAAAGTTGGTGTCAGATGCAGATCGAAAATCAGTAACGATAACCCGGAATTATCACAATGGGACAACACGAGGAGGGGTTTTCGAACGCCGGGAATTACGTTGCTCCAGGGCGGATCGCCGCAAAGATCATCTGCCGGGTTTTTCAAAGAAACATCAAAGTCGGGCAGTTGTTCCTGCAATTCCCGACAAACAGTATTTCTATCGGACAGGGCAATCCCGTTTGCTCGATCGAGCCGCCAACGTTGTGGCGCTTTGCAAGGATGGTAATGCGCGCCGACCTTAACGTCGCCGACCATTACGTTCGGGGGTACTGGAATTGCGATATGAAAGATCTGTACCACTTACTTGTCATCCTCTTTCAAAATCGCGATTCAAATCTTTGGCGATACTTTAGCTATGTGAACGAGAGAAACCCTCTTCGTGATTCGGTCATCTACCGCTTATTCCCAAAGTTAATAAACAAAAATACTGCATTTCACTACAGTTCCAATACAGACTTCATGAGAATTGTGCTTGGAGATACACTTCTCTATACGTGTGCATTTTTTGACTCTGACGCCGACAAACTTGATAATGCACAGCTGAACAAGGTCCACACCGTCGCAAGTAGGTTGCAAATAGAGCCGTCTGATGATGTCCTGGAGCTTGGTTGTGGTTGGGGAAATACGGCTGAGATCATCAGCGAGGATTATAAGTGCAAAGTAACAGGTGTTAACCTTACGTCATCCCAGATTGATTATGCAAAAAAGAACTCTGGGCATGATACTCACTTCATAAACTCCAATATATTCGACTTTGATCCCGGTAGAGAATTTGACCGAATATACTCTATTGGAATGCTCGAGCATATCGGGGTTGGCCTTCACTCTCGCTTCTTTGCCAAAGTTGCGCGTTTGTTGAAGCCCGGAGGAACGGCGCTAATTCACTGTATCGTCAGGGAAAAACCAGGCGCAACAAACGCGTGGATTGACAGTGCAGTTTTTCCCGGAGGGTATATTCCTCTCATATCGGATGTCGTGAGGTCGATTGAACAGAACCGTATCTCGATAAAGGACATATTCATACATCACAAATCCAACTATTTCCGTACATTAAAATCTTGGAGGGAGAATTTTTTCTCATCCGAGAAAGCCTTGCGAGAAATACTTCTTCGAGATCTCCAGGCGCCGGAGGTTGAGAAGATAATGAGAATGTGGAATTTTTACCTAGCGGTCAGTCAGCTTTCCTTCTCGCCTGAGCACGGAACGTATCAAACCGCGCAGTTCAGCCTGCAAAAGAATTAAAAACTGCTTTTCCGTTATCATAAACCATCGAAAGCAGTATCGAATTGAATATGATGATGAGTGCTGCATTGCAGTAGCCGAAGCCTGCCGGTTGCGGGGTCTGGAAGGGGCTTAACGAGACCAGTTGAACATACTTTCTGCAAAACTCGTCGATGCCCATCCGGATCAACGCCCGCTTGACCCAATACGCAAAAGTCAAAAAGATACGGTAGACAAGCAAGACAGTAATCAATGCAATTGTCGGAAAGAAAACAGTTCCCGTAATGATAAGCTGACCTGGAAATGGCTGTCCAATCATAGTTCCGGATTCGAGATTTCCGACAAGTGCATATGGCCATAAAGCCAGATCAAATATAGTTGAAAATAGGTCTTCAGAAAGCTCTATATTGTTTTCGGACCGTTTGTAGTACCACAGCACGCACGAGATAAGCTGATTGGGAGCGAATACGATAGTTGCCACGAACATATCAATTGTGCCGTATCTAAAAATCTTTCCTGTTTCAGATATTTTCCTCAAATGTCTAAAAGTATAAAATATAGATATATAGTCAGTGATCGCATTTGAAAAGATATAGACCAGAAGATAGAAGATCGCATTGAGATTTTGCCTGTCGTAGTTATAGAAAACCAGTGACGCGTCCTGATTGTAGAGGGGGCGTGTTAACAGTATTCCGAATGTAATGTATATGCAGTAAAAAAGGACGAACCTTCGAAATACGAAGTACTTATTGTCCCGCATCCATGTAGTGTCGACGCCGCTTAGGGGAGTTCGCTCTCGCTTTTCGCCGCGATAACCTATGACGAATATGATAAACTTTTGAATGCTTGTCGCGAGCAACTTAATGGCATCGGATTTCTCGCCAGAGTCAATATCCCCGTCTTGTTGGTTCAATGCTGTATAAAGTTGAAGCGAGTATCGAATTGCCACCAGCAGAACCAATAGAAACAAGAGCCTTGCCACTATCACGACACCGGCCCACACGTCGTACACATATAAATCCGTCAGCATAGTTCCGGGTTATCGTCACTCAGGAATCGACCTTCGCCAGCGTGTCGGCGTGCTCGATGGCCTGAAACAGCGAACTGTCAGACACTTTGGTGTAAATTTCGGTCGTTGAGATGCTCGCATGCCCCAAAAGCCGCTGCACAAGACGGATATCGACGCCCTCTTCGATCAACAGAGTAGCCGCGGAGTGCCGGAAGCGGTGGGGCGTGATATGAGGCGCGATTTGAAGGTCGGCGGACAGTTGGCGTAGGCGTTTGCGGAAGGCCGCTTCAGTCAAGCGCCCACCGCGTGTGTTCAAGAACACGAAGCTGTCTGGTGTCCCGTCCTGACGACGTTGGCTGAGATAAACCGCAAAGTCTTCCAACAGACGATGATTGGTGACGTAGACCGTCCGTTCACGGCTGCCTTTGCCCATCACTCTTATCTGCGCCCCGGCACCGTTTACGTCGCGCAAGCGGGTATGGGTAAGTTCGCCGATGCGCAGACCGGTGACCACTAGCAGGCGGACGATCAATCCCGTCACCTGGCCCTGCCTCACCGAATTTGCGCGAACATCCACACCCCTACACTCTGTGACATCTCTACAATGTGGCGCGGCGCGAAACACGGCGGATAGCGTTGGGCGGTCTACAGGGCGTGGCAGACGCTGGGGCACACGAAGGTCCAATTCGAGACCCGAGAACGGTGATGCGAAACCCGATTGCTGCCGCTCCAGCCAGGTGCAATAGGCGCGCAAAGTCACCATTCGGCGCCGAATGGTGGCTGGGCTGGCCGATTTCACGTCTCGCTGATGGCGTTGATAGGCAATCACGAGCTCGGACGAGAATTTTGCACTGGGCGTACTATCCGCCACAAAGGCGTTGAACGCCCGTAAATCTTGGCGATAGGCGCGCAGACTGTGGTCGCTGAGCCCCTTTTGGTCACGGCAATAGGCCTCGAACCCGGCGAGGTCGATGTGAAGCATAGTGAGTGGTCCCTTTGGTCACGTGAGTGGACCTGCCGTTTCCGTAACATCCTCACAAATCAAGATAAATTCTCTTGCCCACGTGAGTTAACGGCCATTTTGCAACCTGGGCAGCCATTCTAGGCATCCAGCACTTGTTCTGGGTTGTGCCTTGGAGGTCGTTGAGCAGGGAGACTGGAATCACCGCGCCGAATGCCCTATCCTTGTGGCTAAGGAACATGAGGGCACAAGATATGGCCGTAGACGTTGAGAAGTCAGGAAACGAACTCTTGGGAATGGCGGCCGAAATCGTTTCGGCCTATGCCGGACGCAACCAGATGGCACAGGGCGATTTGGCGGAGTTGATCCGCTCGGTGCACGGCACTTTGGCCGGGCTGTCAGGCGGGGTGGATGATGCCAGCGCGCAAACTGCCGCTGAAGAGCCCGTCATGCCTGCCGTGCCGATTGATGCGTCCGTCAGCAAGGACGCCGTAACCTGCTTAGATTGTGGCAAATCCTTCAAGACCCTTAAGCGCCACCTGTCCACCGAACACGATCTGACCCCGGCGGATTACCGTGCCAAGTGGCAGCTCTCAAAGGACTACCCGCTGGTTGCGCCGTCCTACAGCAAGAAGCGGGCGGCGACGGCCAAGAAGATTGGATTGGGCAGAAAACCGAAGGCAAAATAGCCACGGAAGTTTGGCTGGGGCGATTTCAATTCGCTGAAAGATCGGCGGTTTTCGGCCATTCTCTGCATTCGCGAGAACTTGATCCCAATGTCGCTGGAGCGGACATCGAAAGCGCAGATTCGGCGATATCGGTCATTCTCGGCAGGAAGGGTGGGATGCAGTTGTTCGTTGCGGGCGCAGATAGCCAGTCTCAACATTCTAAAGTGGACGTTGACTAGGTCCTTGCAATCCGTCCGTGCAGCCAGAAACCTGGTGAGCACCTAAGCAGCAAGGATGTCCGTGTGCCCGCCGAGATCGCGAGGGTCGATCTGGTTGTCTTCATCGCCGCCAGAGTTGTCGAAGGCGTAGAGAGTCGACACCCGATCGCCATCCCAGACATATCTGAAGTGCTCTCCCTGGATGGCCCGATCAAGCACATCGCCATCTAGTACACAAACGCGGGTGCCGCTTGGTCGCTCGATCGATCGAAACAGCACGCCCGCGAGCGCATCGCGCTTTGCACGAGCAAGAAGCTCCGTTCCAAGCTTGCGTCGCTCTTCCTGTGGAAGCTCAGCGGGAACCGACTGCGCATCCAGAAACGCGCCAGATACCTTTCTGCTCAACATCCGCATGTCCAACCCAATGGGCGCTTCTTTTGTCCGCTTAAGAAAGCGCTCTCTCTTTGCGACGGAGACCGCCAGGGCGGTCTGCTTGTCTTGCGACATCTCCAAACAGCGCACGAACCGATCAAAAAACCAGCTGCCTTCGGGGTTCGAATACGTGAAGGGTGCATGGTTCCAATTCTGAAAACGCGGGGATGTCTCATCAACGGCGATGCCCGCATTTCCAAGCACGCGCTGTTTCTCTCTCAGGCGCGGATTGTGAAGCTCGGCGACAGCTGCGATGTCGTCGTCGTAACCATCCGCGATGCGCCGGTAGAGCGGCACAGGCGGAAACCGTGAGGGTATCAATACGAAGAAGATGTCACCGACATCTTTGACGTTACAGTCACCCGCCACGTTGTGCATCGAGGTATTCTCGCACCTTATAGATATCGACCACGTGCCCTTCGAGCATCACATCGAGGGCGCTGCGGTTGCCGAAGAACGCGTTCGGTCTTTTGACCCACGCATCTGCCGCTTCGGGATCGGGAAGGACGATCTGCAGCGATTTGTAGATACCAAGCAGATGAGAAATGCGCTCGATCGTGTCGTGTGGGAGATTGCCTCCGGACTTCTTCCACTTGAAGAATGTTGAGCGTCCGGGCGAACCAAGAAGTGTAATTTGCTCATCGGTCGAGAGTTCCCAATCCTCGGCAAGCTTTGCGAAAGCATCCATGACAGCTGGAATCCTGACCGCTCCCGCGCCGTGTTCGGGCGCAGAATCTGTATGTGGTTGCATTGATCCTCCTGTTGTCCGCTTTTGGACTTGACGGCCCAGAGAGTCTCTATGTAGATAGTCTACATAAGGACTCAGAACCACTCTTAGTCCAACTCCGCCAAAATGCAACGAAAAGGAGCAGATCGATGGCAGGGAAAGGGAAGGTCGGCGGCGGTTATCGCAGCGCGACTTCAGGCCGCTACGTCACGAAAGCCTATGGGAAGTCGCATCCTCGGACGACAGTGAAAGAGGCGCCGGGAAAGAGCGGATCGACCGGTGGGAGCTATCGCAGCGCTATCAGTGGGCGCTTCGTAACCGCGAAACACGGCAAGGCAAATCCGAGGACGACCGTCAGGGAAAAGTAACCGGGTGGGCAATGAGCAGGAACAGGAATTGCGAAACGGGTCGCCACCCCTTGTCACGGAGTCTGTATGCGGTCCGATTGCGCGAAGCGGACAAACTATGTGCGGCTGTCGCGGGCGATCGAACCTATCGATCCGGAATTCTCGGGTTTGTGGTGTCCTTGACGGAGGTTGTAATACTTGGAGTCCGCCACAATATATGGAGGAAACCCGGACTCGAGCCACTACGGAGAGTATAATGAACACGGTTTTTAGGGCAGAGCCTAGCGGAATTCGTTTGGATGAAAGCGATGCAGCGATCGTTAAGGGGATGCTCGCCCGTGGTGATCGACAGCACGATATAGCGGCCTGGTTTGGCGTGAACGGCGGCCGGATCGCAGAGATCTCGACGGGAGCGAAGTTCGCAGATGTGGAACCTGCCGACATGGCCGATCTCCCACCAAGGGGTCCGTACTTGTCAGGCCGCCAATCCACCGAGCTTCTAGCGAAGCTTGGCTTGCGCTACGCGGCTCAGTGAATTTTGGATTGAAGGATACCGATCATGTTGATGCGAACTCGGCAACAAGCCCAGCACGAACACGATCTCCGCAACCACTTCGACATTGTATCGCTCTCGCGATCGGATCGACTGAAGCACTATGGATTGCACTTCGCAAAGTACGCGGGGCGCTTTGCTCGCGGCAGTACCGAGGTCAAGAGCAGGGCGGAAACATTTGTAGACGCGTTTCTGGTTGCACTTAGCGCCGCCAACGCGCTCAACCAAGCCCTGCCAGACTTCAATTACGAGAATGAGAAAGAAGAGGAACCATCGGACCTGACCTTTACTGACCAAGCGGGGCGTTTCGCAGATGCGTGTGAGAAGATCGATCATCTGGAGGAATTCCGGGCAATTGCCTTAGATGCGAACGCTGCCCTAGTCGAGTGGATCGCGCGTAGCGCCTCGGTCGCCGGTCTCGATCTCGATGCTCTGGTCAACGAAAGACGCCAACAACTCGCGCGCCGGCCAGTCCACGCGCCGGAGACCTGATGTTTCTTTCGGGCGACATAATCGCCGAACATGGCGCGGCGTGGATCACTCCGTTTGACCCTGAACGCGTCGACTGCGCGGCCTATACGATGCGGGTCGGTGACGAGGCGTTCGTAAGCCCTGAAGGACGGGACACACGCAAGCCCGGGCTCACACAAAGGCTACATCAGGGTGCGCCAATTGTGATTCCGCCGGGTCAGTTCGCCTTCCTGCCTACGCGCGAGTTCATCAACCTCCCTCACGATTTACTCGGCTTCATAAATATGAAGAGCGGATTAAAGAATAGTGGCCTCGTTAACGTGAGCGGGTTTCACGTCGACCCCGGGTATAGTGGCAAGTTGATGTTCGCGGTTTTCAATGCTGGCCCTCAAACGGTGACGGTTCGCTGCGACCAGCCCGCTTTCTTGATCTGGTTGGCACGTCTCGATCAGGCGACAAAAGACTACGAACGAAAAAAGCCGGGATATCGAGAGATCGACACGGAACTCATGGGTTTGATTCCCACCGAGACTGCATCGTTGAACTCGTTGAATAGGCGTATCGATCATCTTGCTCGTCAACTCTACTACGCAACCTCAGGGGTTGCGGTAGCGGGTGCAGTGATCGGCGCCACGATTGCCGCGCTGATTGCAACGGCACTATCTGGAAACTGAAAGGCGAATCCATGGCCAATGCCTATGTTTTTAATGAACACCTTGACGCTACCGATCGCGCCGCGATTGAAGCCGCGGTTCGAGCGGCGGGCTATGAGCCCGTGCCTGACGTCCCCTCAGATGTCTCGAGCCTCGATCCGAATGCGGACATTGGTGTCGTCGGTCTGCCGGTTGCGTCCGAAGACGAAGCCGCCGTGAATGAAAGGATGCAAGCGTTTGCGGGCGCAGGCATCCGTGTCGTGTGCATTTGGTTGCACGGCAAGGAGGGCGGCGTCGCCGGAGTACCCGATGGTGTGGCCAAGTATGGGGTGACCGTGGATATTGAGTCACCTGAACTTGCGGTCACGCTAAAGGGCGAGAAAGATGTTTGGGAGGAGCCAGGTGGAGAACCCAGTCCGGCACCCAAAACAAAGCGGAACAAGTGCTAAGTCGTGACCCGGCTCTACTCTTATGTGGTCCAACACGACCATGGTTTTGCGCCGAATCCTTTTTGGGGGTATTGCACGCTCGCGAATTGCAAACCCCAGATACGGAAACCTGCCGAAGTCGGTGACCTTGTTGTTGGCACCGGGTCGGCGGAAATCGGAGCGTCAGGCCGCCTCGTTTACTGGATGAAGGTCGAGGAGATTATCCTTTTCGACCAGTATTGGTCGGACCCGCGATTTGCCCGCAAGAAGCCGAACATGCGCGGCAGTATGATGCACCGCTACGGCGACAACATCTACCGGACCGGAAAAGACGGTACATTCCAGCAGCTGGACTCCTTTCATAGTGAAGAAGACGGAAGCCTGAGCGTTGCCAATCGCGAACGAGATACTGGTACAACGGAAAGAGTGCTGATCAGTGCTGAGTTCGCGTACTACGGCAAATCGGCGCTGCCGCTCCCAGAACATCTACGATGCGTCGTAAAAAAAGGGCCGGGGCACAAATGCAGGTTTGCGGAAGACGACCTGGTTGCGATAGAAGCATGGTTAGTGGGGCTGCCGGAGCGTGGATACGTGAACGAACCTGGACGATGGTGAGGCGGTTACGAGCGGCAATAGACGCATTCATCGACGAACTCTCGACTTATGAAACGGAACGCGTCTTCAACCCGTGGGCAATGAACTGCGAATATGTGGACGTGGAAGTCAGCTTCACGGTCCGTCGCGAGAATCTGCGAGCGGTTCTGATTGCCTGCGCTGAGGCAGATGAGGTTGACGTTTGGATCGGGCGCGATTTGGGATGGCGTGGCGGACGCCGGACGGGAGTCGCGCTCGTTGACGAGGCCTCGCTGGATGGCTATGCGCAATCGATCGAAGTTGAAACGCTGAGGAAAGCTACGGTCGGTCCGGTCATGCGCGAGCGTACGGCCACGGAGATTCATCTTGCTCGGTCCCGAGTTTCGCGAAAACTGTTCTTCTGGAACGTCTTTCCGTTTCATCCGCACGAGTCGGATAAGCCTCAATCGAACCGGATGCATACCCGACGAGAGCGCAACGTTGGGCTTGATTTCTTGACTTCTGTTCTAGCGCTTATACCAGTTGAACGCGTGGTGACGATCGGAAATGATGCGGCCAAAGCACTCGAATCCGTGGATATGGCATACTGCACAGTTCGGCATCCAAGTTACGGCGGGCAAAAAGAGTTTCATCGCCAGATAGATTCTTACTATGGTCTTTCTCACAATGGGGAATTGCAGGCTGACCTATTCGGAACCGTCTTTAGTCGTCTATCTTGAGAGCATGCAAGGCTGACGCGCTGACCTCGCCTGCTTCCGGGTAGCTCTCTGAACCTATTCCGCGTTGTATGGCGTGATCAATCGATGTGTTGTGGTAGTTTTGCAGCCACGAGAATTTTCGTCTTATACTGCCATGATGGTTTCTCAATCCATCACGGATTAGACTCCGGTGCTTTCGCAAGAAATCAAAAGTTTCGGCAGCGCTCCAGTTCTGATCTTCAAAATTTACACGGAGATAATCGATGAAATAAAGGCCGGCGCCATCGCGTGCCAGTAGGAGTTTGAGCATCTCTACATCGACCTGATATGATTCAGCGAGCAGCGGATTCTTTTCGTGTTTGAATCGAGCCACAACGTCACCGTGAATGGCGATACGCGGGTAAATCACTTCACGACTTTCGATCTGATACGCTTCGGCAAGCGCAGGCCCAAAAATCGGCCCAGAGGGGTCATCATCGATGTACATTGACCCAAGTGTCGTCGCCCCTCTGACTAAAATGCCTTTTTGCAAGCAGCCAATCTGGATCTCCTTCAAGACTATCATTTCGTCGAAGAGCTCAGACATTTTTGTCAGCGGATCGATTCTATTTGGCCGGACCCGAACAATCGCATCTGATACAATTTCGATTCTAGTGCCGTTTGCAGGAGGCTGAAAGCTTGCATTGGCAATTGCCGTAGGTTCTTCTCCATTGATCGATAGTGCTCTAAAAACTGAAAGAATTTCTGCGATGTGTGTCGGACTTCTTGACCTAAGCAGCTCAGAGAAGCCGAGAATGTCGAAAAAAGTTACAAAACAGTCTTTGTATTGAGATTCGAGGTTGTTCTCTGTCATGGTTCAGCCCTTATTAAATTTTGCAGAACGAACCACCGCAACGCGTCAAAAGACAATCGAAGTGCTCCCGTGGCGCGTCTATCCTGTTCGTCATAAGAAACTTGTACACCAGAAACCTGATCGTGGTGGTCTTGCGCTTGTCCTCGGAACAGGTGCCGTTTTCACGCTTGCAGCGAATTTCACGAATACAGGCTGCACCGCCGAGCTGAGGACTGGCAACTAGAGACAGCTTTGGGTCGAACGAGCCCGAATGAGCTAACTTCGCCGAGGTCGGTTAGGTCCGCGTCTCGGGCACCAGGTCAGATTGGATGCCGCGTGAACGACGGATGGCCGCTCTGACAAGCAGCACCGCAGCAACAAGATGTTATGGTGAACGGCAGGTCAGGGCCGGGCATGCATGTTTCTTAAAGGATCAACCGAACTTGGCAAGGTGCATCTGCACAGCGTCGAATTTAGGCGCGGTCATCCAATGATCCCGACTGAAGTCACCAAAGGCCCGAAGAACGTCCAAATCGAGATTGCCCTTTTCATCTCGGATACCGAGGCCGATCAAGGCGTCATGGGTTCGGCCTTCATCACGGATTCCGCGCAATGTCGCGCCTGTTTGGTTTGCCAGTTGGGCTTGCCAGCGGATCATACCCAAAGTTTCCCGTCCATCGAAGATGTCGCCGTCGTGCCCCTCGCCATGACCAAGCAGGGCGCTGACAACCTGCGAAGCCTGCAGGAGGGCAATCGGGTCGATTTGGGCGGTGCCAGACCAATTGAGCTTGGTCAAGGCGGTCAGATAACCGGTCTGGCCTTCATTTTCCGTCATGGCCCAGAGCTGCAGAAGTTCGCTAGCCCGACCCACGTCCGCTGCAGGCCAGCCCGTAATGTCGAGGGTGACGCGTTCACCATGGGTAGTGACGGCGCGTAGATGTTGACTGCCATCGGCGCGGGCAAAGCCCTGCACCTGTTCGCGGAACTGGTAGGGCTGGTCTTCCGGGTGGGCAGGAACAGTCTTGCCGTCAGGTGTCGTCAGGGTTTGACGCAGTTCGTCTTGCACATCGGTCCCGTCGCGAGCGTAGCGTTCCTCGCGTCGGATGATGTTACGCAGGACGGTTCGATCAGCATCGGACAAGTCTTCGTCGGATTCTGCCGCCGCCATGAAGTCAATAAAGCTCCCAGCCACCGTAGCTGCCGCCAATTTCAGGCCTGTGGTGTTCAAAAGCCGGTTCACCACGCCAGGCTTGTCGGGCAACGCGATTTGTAACAGCGCCACCCGGCTCAAAATGGCGTTGAGGTGCTGTTTGGTTTCCGGGCTTTTCGCTTGAGCGACGACCTGGCGCAGAGCGCCGGCTGCACCTGCACCATCAGCCCGGAGTTGATTAAAGGCGATCTGTAACTGCTCCAGTTCGTCGGCCTTGATCTCCTTGCCGTCAGTCACGCGGGCCTCGATGACCGCAACGGATTTCTGCTGATCATTGAGCCGCTGCAACGTTTCGTGCTGCGAAGTCAGTTTCTTTTCGTCGGTCAGTCCCGCCGCTTCTTGACCGATTTCGGCAGGAACTCTGGTGGGCACGCCACTGGTTATTTGCGCGGTCGTCACGCGGTTGCGTGCCGTCAAGGTTTGCTCGGTCATCAAGGCTTCGATGTCGACGCGGATGAGATCGGGATCGTCGGCGGCAATCTCATAGCTGGGATCGAATTGCCGTTCATCCTGTTCAAAGGCCGCGCAGGCGGCCAACATGGCGCTTTGCGGTTCAAGTCCAGAGAATGCCTCAATGGCCCAGGTCGCTGCATCCGGCGATAATTCTGGTCGGGGCGGTTGCGAAAGACCCGCCTCCACCGACTGCACTAGATCGGCGCATTCGGCGCGGACGCCCGCACAGGCTTGCTCCCGCTCCGCGTGGGCTTGGTTCACGTCGTCTGCCGCTTCATATAGCTCCGGCATTTAGGGGAATTATTGGCCCTGCAGAATAGTCTGCTCGAACTCGCGCAGGATGCGCTCATATTTCTCGTCGGCGATCTTTGAACGTAGACGATAGCTCTTGATCTCTGCACTCAGCGCCGCGTTGCTCGCCGCCAAATCCGCGTTGCTCGCCGCCAAAGCGGCGTTTGACGCCTCAATTTGCGCCAGAGTGCGGCCTGCGGGGTCCGTGATATGTCCGGCGTCGTTTACATCCAGTCCGCGCGCTCTGAGCCAGTCGCGCATCTCGGCAAACTCAGCGTCCAAACGGTCGATGTTGGCCTGCACCTCGACCCGGCGGCACTCACGATACTGGGCGCGGGACCAGCCGTTTTCCACGCGCAGGGTAGCGCAATCTTTGCCGGAATTATCCTGAGCGGTCGCGGTGACGGAAGAAAAGCTGGTCATCAAGATCAGGGTTATAATCTTGAAATTATACCAGAAAGCGGCTGTTCTGGCAAAGTTTTCTGGGCGTTTTCTCCCCAGTCCAAGTGACCCGCAAAACCGCTGGTCATGTCCAGACTGAGCATGACCCGGCGCACGCGTTCCTGCGTGATGCCGAGATAGAGCATGGTTGAGGCTTGAGTTTTGTGACCCAACGCCTCGGACAACTCGGCAATCGGGGCTCCGGCCCGATACAGGGCTATCGCTTTGGAACGCCGCAACGAATGGGCGGCGTAGTCGTCGGGCGGATGGCCCAGCCAGACCGCCCAGCCCTTCACCAGGCTGACCAGATGTTTGTGGCAGATCGGCGCGGCGCTCGGCGGTTTGAACCGGGTAAACAGATAGTCGCGCCGAGTTTTGCCCGATTGCTCGATCCAGCGCGCCACTTTCTTCTTTGTGGATACCGTGAGGGTTGGCTGCACCGTGGTCCGGGTCTTGCGTTGTTGCAGGTGCAATTCGGTGCGGATCGCCCCTGTCGAATAGGTCACGTCGGCCACGGTCAACTTGAGCAGATCGCTGGCCCGCAACATGGTGTCCAACCCAACCGTCAGCAGTGCCAGATCGTGCCACTGCCGCGTCCGCTGGAGATGTGTCGCCAGCTTGATCGTCTCGTCCAACGTGAAGTGGCGCTTTTGTCCCTGCGCCTTGTCCTTGTTCCAACCCGCGCCGTTGCGCCGAGGTTTTTTCCCCATGCTCGGTCGGGGTTAAAGGTAAGCTTTTTGAAAAAGCTTACCTATCGTCGCCAGAATGCCCAGAAAACCAGCCGTTTTCGCTTGCTCCGAAGGACCAACCGCTATGACCACCGAGAGAAAAGCCGTTCAAAAACAACGCCCAGAAAGGTTTGCTTCTTCAAATTGTAAACGTAGGCTGGGACGGAATGACCCACTCCAACATGCCGGATTTCTCCAAGCCTATTGGCCATACCCAGGCCTGGACCCAAGTCAGGCTTCTGCTGGCTGTGCTTGAAAGCTACAAGCTGGACGAACCGCGCTTTGCCAGATCAGTCGATTTGTGCAGAGAGTTGCAGGACGAAATCTCCGGACAGATCGGGGCCAGCCGGATTGAGTGATGACCATCCAGTCAAATTCGGCGCGTGTGGTCCATCGCCGAGTGCAACACTGCCTCGATCTCGACCACTCGCTCGTCGTCGAACACCCGGTAGAACACCGTGTGCGCTTTGAAGGTCAGCCGCCAATACATGAGCCCCTTGATGGTCACTGGCGTGGATCGCTTGGGAAACCAATCCAGACCTCGGCATTTGGTGCGGATGGCTTCTACGTAATCCAAGCGCTCGCGCGGCGTGTAGCGGTCGGCGTTCTCGAAAAGTAAGCGTTGGAAGTCTGCCTCGGCGCGTGCCGTGATCAGAACCTTATAGACCATGCTGGGCTTTGAACTTAGCAACCACCGGGTCCAAGGCCTCGTCGATGGGTTTCACCCGCCCGGCTTGTCTGTCCGTCTCGCCCTCATCGAGCGCACCTTCGACATACGCCCGGTAACTCGGGTCGGCCATGTCGCGCTCAAATTGGTCTGCGCTCTTGGCATTATCGATGAAATCACCAATGAACTCGGCCAGCCTGGTTTGATCGGCGTCCGAGAGGGATTGGGCTTCGGCCAGTCGGGCAGAGAGTGTTTGGTTCATAGGGTCAATATAGTGAATCAGGCTGGAACGCGCAAATCTTGACGCCGTTGGCCCAGGTCCGGTTCAGGCCTTCATCAGATCTTGCAGATAGCCCTCATAGGCGGCCAACGCCTCACGCATCTCGTCTTGGTACGAGTGGCGGTTGTAGACAGCGGCCACACCGCTAATGGTGCCGGAAGTGTGGTTGAGAATTTTTTCGGTCACGTGGATGGGCGTGCCCAGCTTGGCCATGAGGCTGCTGAAGGTGCGGCGTAGGTCGTGCAGCGTGTAGGGTTCGATCTCGATTTCCCGGTCGAAGGTGCGTTTAGAGCGGGAGAAACCGTTGAAAGGCGTTTCGTCATTCAGGCGGGACGGAAACAGCAGGTCGGTGCGCTCGGGTAGATCGGCGATCAGGGTGCGGGTCATATCGCCCATGGGGATGGTGTGTTCGCGCGCGTTTTTGATGATCTCGGTCGGGAAGGTAATGGCGTCTGCTTCCAGCCAACTGCGACGCAGGTTGGTGATTTCACTACGGCGCTGGCCGGTCAAAATCAGCAGTCGCACAATTGCTCCGAAGGGATAGCCGTAGTCCTCGGCCCGCAGCCACACCGTGCGCAATTCGTCGGCGGTCAGCACCCGGTCGCGCGGTGTGGTCTTGAAAGTCAGCGGCGGCACCGGCGACACGTCAATGTGTCCGCGCTTGCAGCACCAGTTCATCATGGTGCGGATGGCCACAAAGGCATGCTTTTGTTCGGACGGGGTGGACTTTAGTTTGTCCAACGCCCGCACCAGTTGATGCCTGTCGATCTCATCCAAGTTGCCCTTGAACGCAAAGTGCCGATGCAGCAGGCGATGGTATTCATCAAACGTCCGGGGCCGGTTCCGCTTTTCGCTGTCGGCCAAAAACATCCGCCGCGCATCGTCAAACCCCAGCGAGGGTCGGGCAATCTCAATCGGGCTGTCCAAGGCAAATTCGGCTTGGATTTTCTTGGCCCTCGCCCGTGCTTCGGCCAGCGACATGTTGGGATAGCGCCCGATGGAATGCCGTTTCCGTTTAGGTCCGCACAACGCAATGAAAGTCTTGGTACCGCCTTGAGAAACGCGGACGCCAAAGCCGGACAGTCCGTCGTCAAAGTAGGTCTTCTGCCCCTTTTCCGGGACCCGCAGACGTTTTATCTGTGCGTCGGTTAGGCTCATCTTAGGCTCACAAATCTCTCGCGTTTAAGGGGTATTCTATGTTCCGGTATATTCAGCGTTCTGCGGATATCATGTTGTTTTTATACAAATATTATTCGCCTATGAGAAGTGCTGAGATAGTTGGATTTCAGTCTTTTAATCAGTGGGTCGCAGGTTCGAATCCTGCACGGCTCACCACTGAAACACCAGTCAAATACCGATTTCGCAAGGATTTTTTCCTAGCGAAATGGGGTGTCTATGCAATCTGTGGTTGGGTTTGAGTATGTTGGAACATCATGTGAATTTTGTAACGAAACGCTCATTACAATGAAACGACATGCCACAGATTACGTTCAAGGATTCGACACTCAAGACGTTGTCGGCAGACGAAAAACTCATGGTTTAGCGATCCCAACGTGAAAGGCTTGCGCGTCTGCGCCACCAAGGGCGGCGTCGAAGCTTGGGGGGTCAACTAGTGGGATCCGACCTCGCAAAGGACTCGGCCTGTAGGTCCGTGTTCTGCTCCTTGTAATGTAGAGGCGGGCTAGTGGCATGGGCCTCCCCAACACAAGGAACCAGACATGGCCGAAAACGACAAGCAAGCGGAAGCCCTGATTGCGGCGCTCGCACCCAAGATCGCAGAGGCGATCGCGTCACTTGCAGGCCTCGGAAAGATAAATCACTTGACTCGATCAGCGTTTCGTCGTTTATTTCTGTCATGACAGAAATACCGAACATGACTGATTCGACTGCAAGGTCGCAGTTCATCCTCTACTGGGGAGATATGGGCAGCCAATGGGGCGTGAACCGATCGGTCGCGCAAATTCATGCCCTTTTGTTCTTGAGCCCCAATCCAATGAATGCCGAACAGATCTCTGAAGAGCTGGGAATTGCCCGGTCAAATGTCTCCAATTCGCTCAAGGAATTGGTGGGTTGGCGTCTCATTCAGCGCGTGCCGGTCGCTGGAGACCGCCGCGAGCATTTCGTTGCGGAAACGGATGTCTGGGAGATGGCACTGCTGATCACCAAGGGACGGAAGGAACGCGAGATCGACCCCGCCATTCGCGCCATAGATATCTGTGTGACCCAGGCCAAAAACGAACCGAATATGGACCCGACAGTGCTGGGCCGCCTGAACGACATGCATGAGTTTTTGACAACGGCGGATCGATGGTCTGAGCAGATGCTGTCGGTTCCGAAATCCAAACTCTCGATGCTCATGAAAATGGGCGACAAAGTTTTGTCGCTGCTCAAGGTCGGCGGCCGGAAGGAAAAGTAGCGAAAAAAATTTGCCCCGACCTTTCTCTCTATACAGAAATGCTCGAAACAACAGTAGCAGATGCAAGATGAAACACGACGCCGTTCGCCCCGCCCAGCACGCAATCCCCGATGATCGCTTCCGCAGACTCCTCGGCGCGCGCGAGTGGGGCGCCTTGCCCGCCGCCGTTCGCAGACGTTTCGGCAAGCGCCTGATCGACGGTGCGAGTGTCGTCTATCAGGGCCAGGTCGTTGCCATGCGCATGAACCTCGCCGGACGGCTTCTGGCCCACATCACCCGGATCATCGGCGGCCCGCTTCCCTTCGATCTTTCCTCGATCGGACAACCGGCCATCGTCTCGGTCACCGAAGACTGCGCCGGACAAGGACAGTTCTGGATCCGCCAATACGGCCGGGCAACGGGATTCCCGCAAGTCGTCCATAGCTCCAAGCGCTTTGGCGGCCCCACGGGGATCGAGGAATATGTCGGCGCCGGCATCGGCATGGCCCTGCGCGTGAGCACCGAAGGGGGCGCTTTGATCTTCAAAAGCGACCACTACTTCTTGCGGCTTGGAGCGCTCCGTATCCGGCTACCACGTTGGCTGAATCCTGGAGCCCTGACGATCGCACACAGGGACCTTGGCGATGGCCGGTTCCTGTTTTCCCTGACCCTGAAAAGCCGCCTTCTTGGGGAGCTGATCCACCAGGATGCGCAGTTTTTCGACAGCGAGGTTTGACCATGGAAAACCCAGTTCTTTGGACTTTGATCGCCATTCAAGTCTTTATGGGCGCCTTCGATACACTGGTACATCATGAGGGCAGCGAACGGCTCGCCTGGCGACCGTCACAGAAGACCGAGTTGCGGCTCCACGGCGTACGCAACCTCTTCTATGCCGTGATCTTCCTCAGCTTTGGCTGGCTCGAACCCCACGGCCTCTTCACGATCCTGCTCGCCGCCATCCTGGCGACGGAGGTCGCGATCACGCTTTGGGATTTCGTCGAAGAAGACCTGACCCGCAAGCTGCCGGGGACGGAGCGGATCAACCACACACTTCTGGCACTGAACTACGGGGCCATTCTTGCGCTGGCAGGCCCTATTCTATGGGAGTGGGCACAGTTGCCGACCCGCGCCGTTCCAACCAGTTACGGCTGGTGGAGCGTGTTTGCGACAGTTTCGGCGATCGGGGTCGGGCTATTTGGCCTGCGCGATCTGTTGGCAGCGACCCGCAGCGACCGTTTGGATCGGGGCGACCCTGCGGACCTGGTGGCCGACCTGCCGGAACGCCGGCATGTTCTGATCACCGGCGGTACCGGGTTCATTGGGAGTCGGCTTGTTGAAGCGCTCGTGGGCGCGGGTCACTGGGTGACCGTGCTGAGCCGCGACCTTCGGTCGGTTGATGCGCTGACACACCCGGTCCGGGTGATCACAAGCCTCGATCAGGTACACGACTCGGACCGTCTAGACGCAATCGTCAACCTGGCGGGTGAACCGATTGCCAGCGGGCTTTGGACAGTGAAAAAACGCGCCAGGATCATCGAAAGCCGCGTGGCCACGACCAAAGCCGTCACCGAGCTGATCCAACGGCTGGAACACAAGCCGAGCTGTCTGATCAACGGGTCTGCGATCGGCTGGTATGGATTGCGCGACGACGAGGAACTGTCGGAAGACGCCGCACCAGCACCGGCCTTCGTTCACGATGTCTGCGAGGCGTGGGAGAGCGCAGCACACGAAGCTGCCGCTTGCGGCGTTCGCGTGGTTGTCCTTCGCATCGGCCTTGTTCTAGGGGTGGGGGGCGGCATTCTCGCAAGACTGCTGACGCCCTTTGAATTCGGCGGCGGCGGGGTGATGGGCCGCGGCTCGCAATGGATGTCCTGGATCGAACGCGACGACTTGATCCGGGTGATTTCCTTTGCCATGGCGCGCGAAGACATCGCCGGCACCTTGAACGCGACAGCCCCGGAGCCCGTTCGCAACGCCGACTTCACCAACGCTCTCGCACAGGCGCTTCACCGTCCCGTGTTCCTTCGCTTCCCTGGCTGGCTGCTGTCGGCAGCACTCGGCGACTTGGCTCACGAGACAATGCTGGCCGGACAACGGGTGATACCGACCCACCTGCAGAATGCAGGGTTCAATTTCCGGCACCCCAAGCTCGCCCCGATGATGCGAGACATCACTGGTGGTTAGGTGTTGTTGACTGCACGATCTGGAGTGCTGCTGATTGGCGGGGTGTGCACCTGTTCGGCATTTGAACCCAGCGCTGTCGCTCGGTGGACTGATTGCACTTGCCAGACCTTGATTGGGCCGAAGATTGGTATCGGGAAGGCGGGACGAAGCCGACAACTCGATGGCCAAATCGAATGTCCGCAAACGACCTTTAGCGACCACGAACGATTACCGTACTTCTCGGCAATGCGAAGCCAAGAAGAGATTTCTCTCACATTCCTTAGATCCGACTTTCGGATGCAGCCGGAGCGGAAGAATTCCTGAGGATCAGTTCCACCTCGACAGGATTGTGCAGTGACACCGCCTCGCCGTCGAGCGAACCAAGAATGTAGTTGGCGGCTGCCGTTCCCATTTCTTCGGCCGGTACATCAATCGTTGTCAAAGGCGGGTTTGAGTGCATAGAGAATTCGAGGTTGTCGAAACCGACGACAGATATGTCTTCCGGCACCCGTAGTCCGCGCGCCTGGCATTCGACGAGAGCACCCAGGGCCAGAACGTCATTGCCGCAAATGATTGAAGTTGGTTTCGGCTCATTTCGATAGAGCAACCGAATGCAGGCCTTGCGCCCTTCGGATATTGAGTAACGACTCTCGGTGATCATAGACGGGCGCAATTCAATTGAGTGGCGCGAGAGCTCCGATTTGATCCCTTCGAGGCGCTCGGTCGTTCGGTCGTTGTCCTTTGTCAATCCGCTGATCACGCCGATGTTTCGGTGACCGAGATGCACCAGATGCTGCGCGAGCTTTGCAGCCGCGGTCGCGTTGTCGAAGCCAACCGTAGGATGCGGGCTTTTGGGGTTGGACACATACGTGCAGACGTAGGGCACGCCCGCCTGATCGAGCATCTGGTGAAGTTCGCTCCGATGATTGTCGCCGACAAGCATCAGGGCCTCTGCCCCGCGCTCCAGGAGCAACTTTGCTTCTTTTACTTCGGCATCGAGGTCGTAGTTGAAGGTCGCGATCAGGGTCGAAATGCCCGCCTCGGAGAACGTCGCATTCGCGGCGCCCACCATTCGGGCGTAGAGCGCATAATCGAGTGTGGGTATAAGCACTCCGACCATATTGGAGCGCTGGGACCGCAAAGCGCGGGCGGCATGATTGCGGACGTAGCCCAATTCCAGCATCGCGCGTTCGACGCGGGCTCGTTTTTCCGGTGAAACCTTATCGGGGTTGTTCAGCGCGCGAGACACGGTCGCCGGGGCACAACCGGCCAGTTGTGCGACGTCGGTCACACGCACACGCGACGCCGATTCTTGCAATCGATTTCTCGTTTCCGATGCGATCATGCCGATCCTTGAGCTAGTAAACAGCTACATATCAGACGCTTGGCGGGATGAACAGAAAAGTGTTGACTCGCGATGCCGGTAGTCGTGAAATCGATTTCACAAGTGGGTAGAGGTGTCCCGAGACGGGGCCCCTGGGAGGTACCTGCATGGAGACCAACACGCATTCGCTCGTGCTGAGAGCATTGCTGGCGGTAACAAAGACCTCGATCATCGCGATTTCCGTCGTCATGGTGATCGTCACGCTTGCCCAGGTCGTATTCCGCTACGTGATCGCCGCGCCGCTGCCATGGTCGGAAGAACTGGCGCGCTACTGCTTCGTCTGGATTGTCTTCTTGGGCGGAGCGGTCGGCCTGTCGCGCGGCATTCACCTTGGTGTGGACCTGCTCGTCAACACATTGCCGAGACCGGTGCGCCGTGGAGTTGACGCGTTGGTCTACGCACTCATCGCGGCTTTCGCGGCCACGGTGATCTATGCCAGCTACCCGGTGCTGAACATGAACATGTTCCAGCGTTCGCCCGCCTTGGGCGTGCAGATGTCCTGGATCTACATCGCCATTCCGATTTCCATGGCGCTGATCTTCCTGATTTGTGCTGAACGGATCGTCAAATACCTGTTCCTGACCCCAAGTCACGAGGACTGATCGACGATGCTGACAGTCCTTTTCCTGACCTTCTTCGTCCTTCTGCTGATCAACATGCCGATTGCCTTTGCGCTTGGCATCGCGGCGGCCACCACTCTGCTGGTTGACGACACATTGCCGATCAACAGCATCGTCACGCGCGCCTTTGTGGGCGTCGACTCGTTCACGCTGCTGGCCATTCCTTTCTTCATCATCGCCGGAGAGTTGATGAACGCCTGTGGTATCACCGAGCGCATCGTGGCCTTCGCAAGGTCGCTGGTGGGGTTCATTCGCGGCGGGCTGGCGCATGTTTCCATCGTGTCCAGCATGTTCTTTGCAGGAATATCGGGCTCGGCCACCGCCGATGCGTCCGCGCTTGGGTCGATGATCATCCCGGCAATGAAAAAGAATGGCTTCGACGCGGACTATGCCGTCGCCGTCAACGCCTCCTCCAGCGCCATTGGTCCGATCATCCCGCCGAGCATCATGATGGTCATCTACGGGTCGATTGCGAACGTCTCGATTGCGCAGCTCTTTCTGGCCGGTTTCGTGCCGGGGGTTGCCATGGGTCTGGGGCTGATGGGTGTGGCCTATTATATTGCCAAAAAGCGCAACTATCCCGCCCCGCCCCGCAGCGAACTGCCGCCAATTCTCGGCTCTTTCAAAGAGGCCGCCTTGGCGCTCCTGATGCCCATCATCATCCTCGGCGGGATATTCTCGGGCGTGTTCACCGCAACCGAAGCCGGGGTGGTGGCCGTCGCCTATGCCGCCATTGTCGGCACCTTCGTCTACAAGACACTCACTTTCAAACTGGTGGCAGAGCTTCTGGTCAATGCCGCGGTCACGACCGCAGCGGCGATGTTCCTGATTGCCATGGCCACGACTTTTGCCTGGCTGCTGGCCTGGGCCGGGTTTGGTGCGGCCGTCCTTGAGGTCCTCAGCGGTATATCCAGCAATCCGACCATCGCGCTGCTGCTGATCGTCCTCTTCATCCTGATCCTTGGGCTCTTCATAGAAGGCATTCCGATCCTGATCATTTTCACGCCCGTGCTACTACCAGTCATTCAGGGTCTGGGCATTGATCTCGTGTTCTTCGGCGTGATCATGGTGATGTCGGTGGTTATCGGATCGGTCACGCCGCCGGTCGGCATCCTGACTTACATCTCCTGCTCCATCGGCGGCATCACGATCTCGCAGGCGATGCGCGGGCTGGTGCCGTTCTGCGCGGTGCTGATCGTCGTCCTGCTGCTCTGCGCCGTTTTCCCACAAATCATCATGACAGTGCCAAACGTCTTCGGACGTTGAGTGCGAATGCCAGGAAAAGGAAGCCGTCGTGGAAATCACACGTGACGAACTTGAAACGAGGACAGAGAACCTTCGCAGCCGAATGAAGCAAGAAGGCTACGACGCGCTTATCATCTATTCCGACGAGTATCGGTCGGGTCACTCGACCTATGTGACGAACTACAAGCCGATCAACGTCATCGAAGAATCCCCGCAGCTTGTGCTGATTGTGGGCGATGAGGCCCCCGTCGTGTTTCTCGGGCGCTTGAACGCCTATGCCGCCAAAGACATGTGCTGGATCGACGATGTGCGCGGCATCCATCGCCCGTATTCTGATTTCCCGCAGGTGTTTGCGCCGATCGTCGGGCGGGCCAGCAAGATCGGCCTGATCGGCAAGAACATCCTGCCGTTCGAGATCTATGAGCAGTTGGTCAATGCCGTGCCAGAAGCGGTCATCGAGACCCGCGACGACATCATGCTCGATCTGCGCAAGATCAAGTCCGAGGCAGAGATCGCGCTGATGGAGGAAGCCGCCGAGATCAACGACGCCGTGCTGAAAGAGGCCGCGAAGGCCGTCACCGTGGGCATGACCGAAATCCAGGTGGCCGGCCTCGCCGAAAGCATCGCGCGGCGGATGAATGCCGACATCGGATCCGCCACCGTGGTGATGTCCGGGCCTAACACCAACTATCCGGCTTGGCGCGCGACCGAGCGCAAAATTCAGCCGGGCGAATTCGTGATGCTCGATTTCAATCCCGCCATCGGGCACTACTGCAACGATGGCGGCATCACGATCCTGATGCCGGGGGCCGATCCCGAGCAGGAACGCGCCCTCATCGTCGGCCATAAGGCGTTGAAGAAGGTCATTCCGACCATTCGGCCCGGCATTACCGCGCGCTCGATCTTCGACACCTTGCTGGAAGAGCTGGAACCCCATGGATTCGCCGACAATTTCACCCCCTACGCCAAGGGCTTGCGCGGGGTGGGGCATGCCGTGGGCCTCGACGTGGTCGAACCGCCGAACCTGAGTTCCGACAGCGATTTCGAGCTCGAGGCAGGCATGACGCTCGCCGTCAAACTTGACCTGCACGATCTGCCCGGAGGTGGTTACCGGATCGAGGTCGTGGTTGCCGTGACCGAGGACGGAGTTCGGCCGCTCAACAAACTGGTTCTTGCGGAACCGGACGATTTTGCAGTGCAGCGGTGAGTTTCAGAGGCAGAACGCAAACGCGTCGAGCGAAAGAAAAGGCCGGCTGAATGCCGGAGAACACATCGAACCAAAGTTCTCTAAGGGAGGAACACCACGATGATTAGAAGATCAATGCTGAAGGGTCTCGGAACGGTGGCAATTCTGTCGCTAGGAGCCTTGGCAACACCGGCGCTTGCCGCGGACACGACCATCCGCGTGGCCTCGGTCACCGGACCGTCGCACCACCATAACGTATCGCTGCGCTGGTTTGCCGACCGCGTGAACGCCAAGGGTGTCGGCCTCAACATCGAGGTTCTGGACGGCGCGCAGTTGGGCGGTGAACGCGACTATATCGAAGGCATGATGCTGGGCAGCATTCAGATGGCGCAGGTGTCAACCGCGCCGGTCAGCGGGTTCATCCCCGAGTTCGATCTCTTCAGCCTTCCCTATCTGATCCGCGACACCGATCACTTCAAGAACGTGGTCGCGGGTCCGGTCGGCGCCAAGTACGGCGAACTGGCCGAAGCGCGCGGCCTGAAGATCCTGGCCTGGTTCGACAACGGCTATCGCAACGTCTTCAACAAGGTGCGCCCGGTCGTCACCCCTGAAGACATGGACGGCCTGAAGATCCGTGTCATGGAAAGCCCGCTGATGGTGAACACGCTGAACGCAATGGGCGGCTCGGCAACGCCGATGTCCTACAGCGAGCTCTACACCGCGCTGGAACAGGGCGTGCTGGACGGGGGCGAAAATGCCGCCGGCAACGTGCTGAACGACAAGTTCTACGAGGTGAGCGGGTATTTCTCGATGACCCAGCATTTCCGCCCGCCGGGGATCGTCGCCATCAGCATGGGCACGTGGAACGGCCTGTCCGAGGAACAGCAGGCGGTTTTGACGGAAGAAGCCGCGGCGCTTCAGGACTACGAGATCCAGTTGACCGCGGAAGTTGGTGCTGCGGCGGTCGAAGAACTGAAAGCCAAGGGCATGGAGATCAACGAGGCCGACGTTGCAGCGTTCCGCGAACGCATGGGGCCAGTCTACGAGGATTTCATCGCCAAGCACGGTGCCGAAACCCTCGAGATGGTCCAGAACACGCAATAGCGTTTACAATAGACTTGGGCGGGGCCTTCGTCCCGCCCGGGTAACGTTTCTGGCCCCGGAAGGTGCCGCCAAGTCAAAGACAGGTAACGTCATGGCACTCGACCCGAACCGGTTGTTTCCTCTTGAGGCCAGCGCCAGGCAACTTGCGCGTGAGATTTACGCTACGGTTGCCGAGTTGCCGATCATCAGCCCGCACGGGCATACCGACCCACGTTGGTTCGCTGAAAACGAGCGCTTTCCCGACCCGGCTCAGCTGTTCGTCACGCCGGATCACTACGTCTTCCGGATGCTCTTTTCGCAGGGCATCCCGCTCGAAAGCCTGGGCGTGCCGCGCGTCGATGGCGGGCCGACGGAAACCGACGGCCGCGAGATCTGGCGGCTCTTTTCGGCCAACTATCACCTTTTCCGCGCGACCCCGTCGAAGATGTGGATCGACCATAGCTTCGAGTACGTCTTCGGCCTTGATGACGAGTTGTCGGAAAGCACCGCCGATGCGTTCTACGACCACATCGCAGACTGCCTGACCAAAGACGAATTCCGCCCGCGCCAGTTGTTCGACCGTTTCGGGATAGAGGCGCTGAGCACGACCGAAAGCGCCGTCGACCCGCTGAAATGGCACAAGATCATTCAAGGGTCTGACTGGCAGGGCCGCGTGATCACCGCCTATCGTCCGGACAACGTGATCGACCCGGAGTTCGAAGGGTTTGCCGAGAACGTGGCAAAACTGGGCGAACTGTCCAAAGAGGACACGACGACGTGGACCGGGTATCTCGCGGCGCACCGCAACCGCCGCGCCTTCTTCAAGGCGCATGGCGCGACCTCATCGGATCACGGCCACCCGACGGCACGCACCGAGTGGCTGCCGCAGGAAGACGCCGCAGCGCTGTTCGCAAAGGCTTTGGCCGGAACCTGCACAGCCGACGAGGCCGATGCCTTCCGCGGTCACATGCTGACCGAAATGGCGCGGATGAGCCTCGACGACGATTTGGTTCTGCAGATCCACCCCGGATCCCTTCGCAACCACTCCTCGTCGATGATGGCCCGCTTCGGCCGTGACAAAGGGTTCGACATACCGACGCGAACGGATTTTGTCCGCGCGCTCCGCCCGCTCTTGGACGAGGTCGGAACTGATCCGCGCCTGACCGTCATCGTCTTCATGCTGGACGAAACGACCCTGTCGCGGGAATTGGCGCCCCTGGCCGGAGTCTATCCCGCGCTGAAACTCGGGCCACCCTGGTGGTTCTTCGACAGCCCCGAAGGGATGATGCGGTTCCGGGAACTGACGACCGAAACGGCCGGGTTCTACAACACGGTCGGCTTCAACGACGACACCCGCGCCTTTTGTTCCATCCCGTCGCGGCATGACATGGCCCGGCGGGTCGATTGCGCCTATCTGGCCAAGCTCGTGCGCTCAGGCCGGCTGAACGAGCGTGACGCGTTCGAGGTCGCCCGGGATCTGGCCTACGGGCTGGCCAAGAAAGCTTATCGTCTTTGATGGCAAATCTGCCGCGATTGTCACGGCGAAGCGCGCCGGCCAAAGTGGGTATCGTCCATCTGGGGCTCGGCGCTTTCTTCCGGTCGCACGGCGCTCTGATCATCGAAGAGGCGATGGCCGCGGCAGGCGGAGATTGGGGCATTGCCGGCGTCAGCCTAAGGTCGCCGCGCATCCGCGACATGCTTGCCGCGCAGAGCAATGTATATACGGCGGTCCAAATGAACCCGGGCGGACAATACCCCGGATCGTCGAGGTGCTGAGCGATGCAATCTTCGCCCCCGATGATCCGCAGATCCTGCTGAACGAAATGGCCGACCCCGCCGTCCGGATCGTGTCCCTGACGGTCACCGAAAAGGGCTATTGTCATGTGCCAAGCACCGGGGCGCTGGACCCTCAGCATCCCGATATTCAGCACGATACCCAAGACCCGCACCCGCGCAGTGCCATCGGCTATCTGGTCCGTGCGTTGCAGGCACGCCGGCTTGCGGGCCACGCGCCCTTCACGGTTCTGAGTTGCGACAATCTACCGGACAACGGGCCTGTCGCACGGAACGTGGTCTTGGGGCTGGCCGAGCTCATCGCCCCCGACTTGGCGGAATGGATTGCGTCCGAGGGGCGGTTCCCCGCGACAATGGTCGACCGGATCGTGCCCGCGACAACGCCCGCGGACATAGATCGGCTGGCCGCGCGCTGCGGATATCTCGACCAGGCCCCCGTCTTTCACGAACCCTTTTGCCAATGGGTGATCGAGGATGATTTCGTCGACAATACTCGCCCAGGGTTCGACACCGTACCCGGCGTTTAGTTGGTCCGCGAGGTGGCCCGTTTCGAGTTCATGAAACTCCGCATGCTCAACGGTACCCATTCGACGCTGGCCTATCTCGGTTATCTGGCCGGGCATGAGACGATTGCCGACACGGTACATGACAGCGTCTTCCGCGACTTCATCCAGCAGGTTTGGATGCAAGAAATCATTCCCACCCTGTCGCCACCGGAAGGCGTCGATCTGGATCGATACGCCCGCGACTTGCTGAACCGCTATTCTAACGCCGCCATCCGGCACAGAACCTGGCAGATCGCAATGGACGGCAGCCAGAAGTTACCGCAACGCATCCTCGGAACGATCTCGGACAATCTAGCTGCGGGACGGCCGTGCAACGGCCTGATCCTCGCCGTCGCGGCCTGGATGCGATACGTGGGCGGGATCGATGAAGAGGGCAAAACCATCGACGTGAAAGATCCGCTGGCCGAACGGCTCCGCGCCTTGTCGGATGCGGCGACGGACGCGTCCGGCAAAGCCGAAAACCTGATGTCGCTGACCGAAGTCTTCGCGCCTGACCTGGCCGGCCGCATCCAAAATGATGTCACACCGGCCTACGAAGCTCTGGTGCAAAGCGGAGCAAGAGCGACCGTCGCGTCCCGTTCGGCAACGCCATGAAGGTCGAGGGGACGGACCGAACCGACGGCAGCCTGATTGCACTGCGCAGGATCCTGCGGGCCACCGAGCTGTACGGGCGTGACCTTGCACGCGAATCCGGTTTGACGCCGGTGCAATTCCGCGTTCTGCAGATTGTCGCCGAAACCGGGCAGACGACGCCAAAGGCGATCTCGACGCGCATGGGGGTCAGCCAGGCGACTATCACCGTTTTGATTGACCGGCTCGTTGCGAAAGACATGGTCGAGAGGCGACGGTCGGAATCCGACCGGAGGCAAACCAATATCATGATCACCGAGACCGGGGCGACGACCGTTCGGGATGCACCCGATCCGCTGCAGCAGAAGTATATGCGACAGTTCGAGAGCCTTCGGGACTGGGAGCAGTCGATGGTGGTGACGGTTCTGGAGCGGGTCGCTGCGATGATGGATGCCGAGGAAATTGACGCGTCGCCGGTTCTCGATTTCGGCGACATCGCCAAGAATTCCGGCGCGCAGGCATTGGATCGTAAACCGTAATTCAGGTGATTGTGTCATCTCTTAAAGCAACCGAAGTTGGCTCTGCCCTGGCGCAATATTGTCATTTGACGCGTGACCTGAGAGAATTTGTTATGAAGGATTTGCATCGCCGGCGGCTCTTGGCCTTGGCCTCTGTGATCAACATCGTCTTGGGCGTTTGCCTTCTGGCAATCCCTGGACAGACAATCAGGTTCTTCGGACTTCCGGAGGTCGACACGTATTTCTACGTCACTGTTTTGGGAGCGGTTCTGCTGGGAATCGGCATTGCGCTTTGGATTGAGCGTCGGAATGAAGATCGGTGGCGTGGGCTTGGTTTGTTTGGCGCTGTTATCATCAACATCCTTGGCGCGGGTACCGTTTTGGTTTGGTTGCTTGTTGATCCATTCAATCTGCCCATGCATGGATATGTCGTGTTATGGGCGGTGGCTCTGACCGTTCTGGGAACCGGAATCGTCGAATTGGTGGCAATGATGCGTCGATCGGTCTGACGATTAGTCAGCTCCAAGGCATTCGAGGCAACCAAATCTGTGGTTTTGATCCCAGGAGCTAACCCAGCACCTCCCTAACCGCCTCGGACGTCTTGGCGACGATGTTATCCGCCTCTGCCCGTGACAGGCAGAGCGGTGGCGCGAAGCCGAGGATATCGCCCTGCGGCATTGCGCGGGCGATGACGCCGCGTGACAGAAGGGCCGAGGCGACGCGCGGGCCGACCTTCTCCGCTGGGTCGAAGAAACGGCGCGCCTCCCTGTCTGCCACAAATTCCACCGCGCAGAGCATCCCTTCGCCGCGCACTTCGCCAACATGGGAGTGGCTTCCAAGCGCATCCGCCATGGCGGCGTTCAAGTACGTGCCGGTCTCGCCCGCATTGCCTACAAGACCGAGGCTGTCGATCAGGTTCAGGTTTGCGATGCCGGCTGCGGCGCCGATCGGGTGGGCGGAATAGGTCCAGCCATGGCCGATGGGCCCATTCTCATCCGTGCCTTGTTCCAGCACCTTCCAGACGCGGCCGCCAACGATGGACCCCGACAACGGCGCATAAGCCGAGGTCAGGCCCTTGGCGATGGTGATGATATCCGGTCGGATGCCGTAGTGATCGCTGCCGAACATGGATCCCAGCCGTCCGAAGCCGGTCACCACCTCGTCGGCGATCAGCAGGATATCGTGTTTCTTCAGCAACGCCTGGATCGCGTCCCAATAGCCTCCCGGCGGCGGCACGATGCCGCCGGTGCCCAAGACCGGCTCTCCGATGAAGGCGGCGATGGTGTCTGCGCCTTCGCGTTCGATCAGTGCTTCCAGTTCGGCGGTGCAGTGGGCGGTGAACTCCGCCTCCGACTGGGCCGGATCGGAACGCCGGAAATAATACGGCGCCTCGGTGTGGATGACCTGCGCCAGCGGCAGGTCGAACTTCTTGTGAAAAAGCTCCAGCCCCGTCAGCGAGCCGGTCATCAGGCCCGAGCCATGGTAGCCGCGCCAGCGCGAGATGATCTTTTTCTTCTCGGGCCGACCGAGGATGTTGTTGTAGTACCAGACCAATTTCACGTTGGTCTCGTTGGCGTCGGAACCGCCAAGGCCGAAATACACCTTCGACATGCCCGCAGGCGCACGGTCGAGGATCATCTTGGCCAGTGTGATCGACGCTTCCGTGCCGTGGCCAACATAGGCATGGTAATAGGCCATTTCTTTCGCCTGTTCGGCGATGGCATTGGCAATCTCGGAGCGGCCGTAGCCGACATTTACGCAGTAGAGACCCGCGAAAGCATCCAAGAGCCGCGTGCCGTCACGATCCTCGATGTAGACACCCTGTCCGCCGGTCACGATCCGGTTCGGCGCCTCGCCGCGCGTGTGCTGGGCGAGATGTGTCGAGGGGTGGAAGAAGCAGTCGCGGTCCCAGGCGTCGAGTTGGTCGTTTCTCAGCATGTTTTGTCTTTCTCAGGCGATGAGTGGACCCATCGGTGTTTTTGTCAGAACCTCGGCCCCGTCCGGCCCGAGCAGCACGGTGTTCGAGGCGAAGTAATCGCCACGGCCCGTCTCGTTGAACCACGACATGGCGTGGAAGGTCATGCCTTCCTGGATCACCAGATCGCTGTCATGGCGCAGGCCGGTGACGCGGTTGCCACCGGTCCAGGAGGGTGGAAAGCCGATGCCGACTAGATCGCCGCAATGGTGGCGGCGGTAGTGGGGCATTCCGGCGGCATCGACGATGCTTTGCCAGCTTTGGTTGACATCTGCTGCTGTAACGCCGGGGTGAAGCCCGTCGAGAATTGCAGGAAATGCGGCTTTCGAGATTTCCGCCATCGCTGCGTCGGCATCCGGGACCGCTCCGATATGAACGATCCGGCCCTGCGGCGCGTTGTAGCGCGACACGCAACCGGCGATTTTGAGGAACACACGTTCGCCGGATCGATAGACGCCGTCGCCCCACGTCGTGTGTTCCTCGGCGATGCGTGCGTCGGGGCGGATGAACGGCCCGAACCCCGGCGGCGTGCCGCCCGCGCGCGTCATCGCGGCGAGGCATTCGGCGGCGACATCGGCCTCCTTCGCCCCGTCGTGGATCGCTGCAATCGCCGCCTGCGTGCCCGCATCGCCCGCAGCCGCCGCCCGGCGCATCATCGCCTGTTCTTCCGGGCTTTTGACCGGCCGCAATTTGTCGACGAGGCCGGTGATGTCGATCCAGTCGACGCCTTCCAGATGCTCGCGTAACGCGCTGCCGACTCCATAGGAATGCCCGGCCGACCAGGTTTCGACGCCGATCCTGCGCTGGATGCCCGGCAGTGCCTCAATGGCTTCCTCTGCCTGCTCCAAAGCGGCGGATTGCCGCCGATTGGCCGTCGGGCGGTTTTGCAGGTGACGGACGGCGAAATCTGCGGCCGTCCCGCTGTCGTAATGCCCTTCGGACAGCGCATTACGAACCTGGTTTTCGATGGTCACGCGTTCCATGGAACGGGTGATCAGGACCATCTGATCGTCGGCGGGCACCAGCAGCAGATGCGGGGCGAAATAGCCCCAGTGATCAAGGCCGGTGAGGTAGAAGATATTTTCCGGCGTCGAGAGCAGGATCAGACCGAGGTCGCGCGCCGCCATGTCCTGGCGCACTGCCTTGAGGCGGCATTCGAGTTCCCTGTCCGTGAACGGATTGGCGTGCATGCTCAGACTTCGATCCTTGTGCCGGCATCCCCGGCGCGGGCCAGCGCGTGGGTGGCAATCGCCGTATCCTGTGCACCGGTGCCGGTCAGGTCACAAATGGTGATATCGTCGGGCGACCCGCGGCCCGTCGCCTTGCCGGTGATGACATCGCCAAGCTCAATGGGGGACAATTTAAGACCGGCGGCGCGGGCGGCTTCCAGTTCACCGGAGACCTCGCACTGGCTGACGCGGTCGCAGACATAGCGGTCGGCGGCGGCCAGCGCGGCAGGTTCGATTTCGTTTTTTTTTCGCCTGGTCGGACCCCATCGCCGTGATGTGCAGCCCGGGATGCAGCCAATCGGCGCGTAGGACGGGTTCGTGGGCGGGCGTTGTGGTGACGACCAGCTGGCTTGCCGCGACAAGCGCGGCGGGATCGGTCTGCACTTCGGCCTCGATGTTCAACTTTGAACCGATGTCCACGGCGCATTGAGCCGCCTTGGCCGGATCGCGGCCCCATACCTGGATACGCTTAAAGGGCCGGACCAGATGCGCGGCCTCGATCTGCAGTCGCGCCTGAACCCCGGTGCCGATCACCCCGGCCGTGTGAACCTCTGGCGCCAGATACCTGGCGGCCACAGCACCAGCAGCGGCCGTGCGGACATCCGTGAGATAACCGTTGTCCATCAACATCGCCTCGACCAGCCCGGTTCTTGCCGAGAACAGGATCATCAGCCCGTTGAGGCTTGGCAGCCCGATTTTGGGGTTATCGAAGAAGCCGGGGCTGACCTTGCCCGACGCGAGTGCAGTGAAGGCGCCCTCGACCACATCGACGGCAGCGAGGTCCAGCGGCACGGCGCGGCGCAGGTCGGCCTCAGCCAGAACGCGGACCTCATGGCTCATAGGGCGTCCCCTTCACGGTGTAATCTCCAAGCGGCACGTCACGACCCGCCATGATGTCGGCATGGATGCCCATGTCCAGGTTGCGCCCGGTGATGATCGTGGCGGTCGGGCCCGAGAGTTTGACCTTGCCCGCCTGCACCGCCGCGATCCCGACGACGCAGGCGCCTTCGCTGACGATCCGGTCTTCGTAGTAGATCGCTTGCAGCGCGCGGTAGATCTCTTCTTCGCTGACCAGCACGATATCGTCGAGGTAGTCGCGGCAGAGCGGAAAGGACAGTTTGTTCTGCAGTCCGATCCCGCCGCCCAGACTGTCGTCGAGGCTCGGCACTTCCTCGACCTCGACCGGATGGCCCGCGCGAATGGATTCGTACATCGCCGCGCCGCGGTCCATGGTGATGCCGATGACGCGCACGTCCGGATTGATCCGCTTGGCAGCAAAAGCCACGCCCCCGGCCAACCCGCCGCCCGAGAGCGGCACAAGGATCGTGTGCAGGTCGGGCCGCGCCTGCAACAGTTCCAGCCCGATCGTTCCCTGGCCGGCGATCACGTCCGGATCATCGAAGCGCGAGATTTCGGTCAGACTCTCCTCGGTCACCAGCCGCTCTGCCTCGGCCTGGGCATCGTCCTGGCTTTCACCTATGATCCGCGCTTCCGCCCCGAGCGCGCGCACTCCGGCGAACTTGGCTTCGGGCGCAAGCTTGGACATGCAAACCACTGCCCTGATCCCCCGCTCGCGGGCAGCGAACGCGACACCGCGCCCGTGATTGCCGGTGGAGCAGCAGGTAACGCCCGTGACGCCGTCTGGCAGGTTGAAGATCGCGCTGACGGCCCCGCGAAGCTTGAAGGCGCCGATGGGCTGGGTGATTTCCAGCTTCAGCAGGACCTCGTGCCCGAAGCGTTCGGACAGCTCCGACGGCACAAGCGGCGTGCGGTCGGTAATCTCCGCGATCCGCTTGCGCGCAGCAAGGATACGCGCCAGCGAGAAGTCCATTCAGCCGGCCTCCAGCACGGCCGACCGGAACTGCTGCGTCCTTGGGCTATGCGGGTTGCCGAAAATGTCACCGGGCTTGCCCTGTTCCTCGATCTTGCCGGAATGGAAAAAGCAGACCAGGTCCGAGATCTCCTTGGCAAAGCCCATCTGGTGCGTGACCATCAGCATTGTCAGGTTGTGTTCCGAGTTGAGTTGCCGGATGACCGCCAATACCTCGCCGATCACTTCCGGGTCCAGCGCCGAGGTCACCTCGTCCAACAGCATCACCTTGGGCAGCATCGCCAGCGCCCTGGCAATCGCCACCCGCTGCTGCTGACCGCCAGACAGCCGCGCGGGGTGCTCACCTTTCTTGTCGGCAAGACCCACGAGATCGAGAAGGTCTACCGCGCGGTCTTCAGCCTCGGCTTTGGGCAGCCCGAGCACCTGCACTGGGCCCTCCATGCAGTTCTCCAGCGCCGTCATATGCGGGAAGCGATTGAAGTGTTGAAACACCATGCCGATCTTGTTGCGCTGCTGGCGCAGGCGCCGCTGGTTCGCGGGCACAAGCCCACCGTTCCGCTGCATATGTGTCAGCGACGCGCCCTCGACATAGATCACGCCGTCGCTCACTGGCTCCAGCGTCATCAGAAGGCGCAGCACGGTGGTTTTGCCCGAACCCGAGGGCCCGATAATCGACACCATTTCGTTGGTGGCAACATCGAGATCCAACTCGTCCAGAATGGTCAAATCGCCATAGCGCTTCGACACTTTCGCGAAGCGGACCATCGGGGCATCGGCGCCCAAGCCGGTGGGGAAGTCATTCATGGTCTCACCTCCTCATCCCCAGCCGGCGTTTCACCCAGGCCTCGAAACCCCTGAGTCCGGCCGCCGTGGGCAGCGAGATCATCAGGAAGATGATCCCCACCATCGTGTAGGGCTCCACGAACCGATAGGTCTCGGGCCCCAGCGCGTTCGCCGTGTGCATCAGTTCGGCGACTCCGATGACCGACAGCATCGGCGTATCCTTGAAGATGCCGACCAGGTAATTGCCCATCCCCGGCAGTGCCACGGGTAGTGTTTGCGGCAGGATGATGCGCCGGTAGGTGTCGCCGGTCGACAGGTTGATCGCCTTGCAGGCATCCCACTGGCCCTTTGGGATTGCCTCCAACGCGCCGCGATAGACCTCGGAGAGATAGGCGGCATAGTGCAGCCCGATGGCGATCATGCCGCCTATCTCTCCGAGGTCTATCGCGACAGCCGGATACCGAATTGTGGGCCGACATAGAAGACGAAGAAGATCTGCAGGACCAGCGGCGTCGAACGGATGAACTCCACCGTCTCGCGCACGATGAAGGTCAGCGGCCGGTACGGTGTGCGCTGGCCAAGAGCAAAGATCAGCCCGACGACAAATGCGATTGCATAGCCAAAACCTTCGGCCAGCGCGGACGCGCCCGTGCCGACAATCACGGCCGAGGCGAGAATGCCCTTCAAGAATGTACGTTTCATCAATTTCCTCCCTTTGGCGTTTTGAGCAGACTTTGGCGGCTATGCTGTACACAGCACCACAGCAAGACACGTGCGTCATCGTGAGGTTCTTGGTTTTTTTGGATTGATTCTTTGAGGATATCTCACCCTAATCGTCATGTTGTGCACAACGTGGTCGCCACTGATGAATAATCCGGCATTAGAATTACCGGCTGCGAGCCGACAACGTTTCGAGGCTGTCTGCGGAACGATCCGAGAGCGCATATCGCTATTGGACTACCTACCGGGGCAGCGATTGTCGGAAGAAGCCTTGGCGGAAGAATTCGGGACCAGCCGAACACCCATACGCCGGGTGCTCGCAAGGCTAGAGGATGAAGGCCTGTTGCGGTCCGTCCAAAGCGTTGGGACAATCGTGACTGACGTGGATGTCGAAACGCTGGCGCAGACCTACAGGCTGCGCATGGAACTGGCGGAACTGATCGGGCGGCTCGACCCAATCGAACCTTCTTCGGTCGATGTGCGTGTCTTTCGCGATCTCCAGGCGCGCATCGACGCGCTGAAGTGCGCGCCGGTCCCCGAGAATTCGCCCGGATCAACATCGAGTTCTTCCACGCGATCATGTCGCTCAGCAGGAACGTCCCGTTTCGGGAAATCAGCGAGCGACTCTATTTTCGCACCACGCGGATCTGGATATAGTCCATCGGTCAGCTCGACCTGGGCGAAGAGATTTCGATCTTCGCGCGCGAGGTTGCCGACATCCTCGCGGCAATCGAGATCGGCGACCTCGCCGTGATCGGGCATATCCGGCGGTCGCATATCTCGATGAGCTTCCAGCGCCTCCGCACGAAAGCCGACCGCGCTGGCGCGGAATCGGAATAGCCACCAACCGCCGGCAAGGCGTCGCGTACGACAATATAGTCCTGCCACTCGACCAAGATTTGCGTCGCACCGCATGGGTCGCCTATGGTCGCCGGATAAAAAAGAAGAATCACTTCAACGACGTACCGGCGAGACCCCGCAGTGTCTTGCCGGAGAAATGGGGAGACCAGTCATGACAATTCCGACCAGAAGGCTTTCACTTGTAGCAAGCGCGGGAGTCCTCGCGCTGAGTACCGGTGTCGCTTGGGCGCAGGACTGCCCGATCAAGATCGGCGGCATGGCGCCTTTGTCCGCGCCGGGCACCGTTGTCGGCGGCGAGGCGATGCGTGACGCGATGCTGATCGCCGAAGAGGATATCAACGCTGCGGGCGGCGTGTTGGGCTGTGACATCGACGTGGTGATCGGCGACACCGAGGGACTGCCCGAAAAGGGCACCGCGCTGATGGAAAAGTTCATTTCGCAGGACGGCGTGGTGGCCGTGGGCGGCGGCTATCACAGCTCGGTCGGCGTGGCCTCGAAGGATGTGGCGGACCGGCTGCAGACGCCGACGGTCTTTGCCGAGACCTGGAACGACACCATCACCGGCGACAAGCAGAAGTACATCTTCCGCATCGCGCCTCTCAGTTCGTGGGCGTCATCCACCATCTGGAAGCACGCGCTCGAAATTCCGGGTGTCGAAAAAGTCGCAATCCTAACCGAGAACACCGATTACGGCATCCCAGCCGCCGAGGAGACCACCCGCGGGCTCGAATCCGGCGGCAAGGAGGTCGTGACCTTCTCGGTCGATATCGGCACCCAGGATTATGCCGGCATCGTCCAGCGGATGAAGGCGGAAAACCCCGACATGATCATCGTACTGGCCACCGGCGAGGCGGGCTACAACTTTCAGCAACAGGCGGCGGACGCCGGTATCGGCTCGCTCGACATGCCCTTCCACGCCGGTCAGGTTTCGCTTGAATCCAAGGCCTATTGGGAGAACGTTCCAGACGGCAACTATGCCTTCGTGCAGCGGATCGGTGTGCCCGAAAACCTGTTCACCGAAGAGGGCAAGGCTTTTGCCGCCAAGTACAAGGAACGCACCGGCAAGGACGCCGTCGAAAGCTACGCGATGGAGGCCTACGACTCGATTGCGATCATCGCACAGGCGATCAACGAGGCCGGGACCACCGATGCCGACGCGGTCGTCGCGGCACTTGAAGGCATCGAGCACAACGGAACTCTGGGCAAGATCTACTTCCCCTACGGATCTGGCAAGGATCCCTCCGAGGATGGCCATGGCGACGAGTACTGGCACCAGTGGCCGGACGTGGCGCTTACCGTCATCCAGTACCAGGCGGAAGGCGAGAACTCCGGTGAGGCCACAATCGTATGGCCCGACGCCTACAAGACCGGCGATCCGATCTTTGTGAACCAATAAGCCACTCTGCCCCGGGCGTCCGCTGCGGCGCCCGGGGACCGGCATGCCAGACCCGGGAATAACCCGGGCGGAACAGGGGGACGTGATTTGCAATTCCCGATGCTCTTCTGGGGCGTGATCGTCTGGATGATCGTCTGGGGCGTCGCCGGATCAATCCTGATCAAGCGCCGCTATCTGGCACGCGACCTCGACACCTCGAACGCTAATTTCGTCGGCGCGATGGCCGGTGCCTCGCTCGGCCCCGTCGGCATCGCCGCGCTTTGGACGAAGACCCCAAAATCCTCCAATTTTTTAATTGTCGGTCTGGGTTTGCTGACCGTCCTGTTGGTGGCTGTGACGTTCAGCTTCGCCGATCCAGAAAACATCTGCGTCACCTCGGGCGGCTTTGTTGCCAGCCAGTTCGTCAATGGCCTGATCATCGGCATCATATACGGCTTCATGGCGCTGGGGCTCTCGCTGATCTTCTCGATCCTTGGCGTCGTCAGCTTCGCCCATGGCGAGTTCTACATGATCGGCGGTATGCTGGTCTATTTCATCACCGCGGTCTGGATCCCTGGTGTCCCGCCGCTGCTGGCTGTGATGGGCGCTTGCGCCATCGCTTTTGTGATCGGGGCAGTCTTCGAAAGACTGATGCTGACGCCGATGTATCACGGCAAGATCGACCGGCCTGTGGAATACGGCATTCTTGTCACCTTTGGCCTTGCCTTTACCCTGCAGTATTTCGTGCAGGCGCTGGCCGGTGCAAATCCGGTCAAGGCACAGCGGTTTCTGAGCTTTCCGCGCTGGAGCTGGCCGGAAGGCGCCGACCCGGTCTGGATCAAGACCTCGCGCGGCAGCATGACGTTGTTTGAGCAAGTATCGATCTCCAGCCCGCGTTTCACCGCAGCCATAACCTGCATCCTGGTGCTTTTGGCGCTGCTCTACCTGCTGCACCGCACCTGGACAGGCAAGGCATTGCGCGCTGTCAGCCAGGACCGTGAGGCGGCGGCAATCGCCGGCATCAATCCCGACAGGATGAACATGTTGGCGTTCGCGCTTGGCGGCATGATCGCGGCACTGGCGGGTGCGCTGCTGGTGCAGGCGTTTTCCTGGCTGCCGCAGGTCGGCGCCATCCCTGCCATGCGGAGTTTCGTCATTGTCGTGCTTGGCGGGCTGGGCTCGCTGCCGGGCGCCTTCGTTGGCGGCATCATGGTCGGGCTGGTCGAGGCCGCGGGCACCGGATGCGTCCCGGACCCGCAGAAAGCCGCCAGTTACATCCCGGCCTACGGCATGATCGTGCTGACGCTCACGCTGCTTCTGCGCCCCACCGGCATGTTTGGCCGCCGCTTTGCCAGCGGCGCGCACGGACAGTTCTAGGGGGGCGGGCGCATGCGCAAACAGATACCGAACATCGCCGGCGGCCTGTTCCTGATCTTCCTTCTAATCTTTCCGCTGATCTACGGGCGGGCCGATTACGACTATATCATGCACATCCTGATCACCGGCTTCTTCTACGCCATCCTGGCAGCAAGCTGGTCGATGCTGTCGGGCTATGCCGGGCAGTTCTCGTTCGGGCATATGGGCTTCATGGCGATCGGCGCCTACACGACCGGGCTTTTCTGCCACTACATCTACATCTCGCCCGAACCAACCGGGCTCTGCTGGGAAACCGGGTTCTTCGGGCAATGGCTGGTGGTGGTGAACCCCATCGGCGTGACCTCGACCACGCTGACACAGGATTGCCTGCGGCAAGCGTTGGCGGGATGGGGCGGCGGTGTCGAGGTGACATCGATGCCGGTGCCGTTGGGCATCCTTCTGGGCACCATCATGGGCGGCATTGCCGGGTTCCTGATCGGCATGCTCGTGCTGCGGCTGCGTGCCGCCTATCTGGCGCTTTTCACGCTCGGTTTTTCCGAGATCCTCAAGGCCACGATTTCCGCCGAGATCGACATCACCCGCGGTCAGGCCGGTCTGGAACTGCCGCCACTTTATCCCAACGGCGTCACGTGGTTCGGGAGCTACTTTGAGCCAACCGACAAGATCCCGCCCTATTACACGATGCTGGCGCTTTTGATCGTCTGCCTGTTGATCCTGACCTGGCTGGCGCGCTCGAAATTCGGCCTGTTCGTACGGGCGCTGCGCGAGGATCAGGACGCCGCCGCCGCGCTTGGCGTCAACACCGTCCGCTACAAGGTGCTTGTTTTTACCATCACCTGCGCGATGGCGGCCGCGGCCGGTGCGGTCCAGGGCCACTACGTGCAGATCATCACACCGAACATGCTGTTCCTGCTGCAGATGAGCCTTGTCGTGGCTATGGCCGTGATTGGCGGCATCGAGAACTTCGTAGCTGCCGCCATCGGCGCGATCCTATTGCAGGTGGCGCTGGAGCTTCTGCGCAACAGCTTCGTCATCGGCGGCATCGAGGTCGACATGACGATCTGGCGGCTGGTGTTTTTCGGCATCCTTTTGATGGTCACCCTTCGCTTCTTCCGCAACGGGCTGATCGCGCCGGTCATCCATTATTTCCGCCGCGAAGGCGTGGCAGAAGAAACCGTTGCCAAACGCGCGACGCTCACCGGCCCCGGAGGCGGGCCCCATAGGGCGGAGGCGCCTGATTGATACATCTCAAGGTCACAAACCTGCACAAGCGCTTCGGCGGCAACCATGTGCTGAACGGCGTCAATTTCGAGGTCAACGGGCCCGAACTGATCGGCTTGATTGGCCCCAATGGCGCAGGCAAAACGACGCTTACCAACATCCTCGACGGGGCGATCAAACCGACCAGCGGCACCGTCTATCTGGGCGAGGACCGCATCGACCAACTTCCGCCCTACCAGGTGGCGCTGGCCGGGCTTGGGCGCACGTTCCAGGTTACGCGGTCGTTCCGGCGGATGACGGTTCTGGAAAACCTCTTTGTCCCGGCGCTGGCCATGGGCAACACCCATGGCCGCAAGGAATTGATGGAAAAGGCCATGTCGGTGCTGGAATTCCTGACCATCGACCACCTGCGCAACGAATTCGCGCAGGCGCTGTCGGGCGGGCAGCAAAAGCTTCTGGAACTCGGGCGGCTCTTGATGCTGAACCCCGACGTCATCATCCTCGACGAGCCCTTCGCCGGGGTGCATCCGCGGCTGATGGAGGTGATCTATGCCTATATCCGTCGCGTCAACGACGAGGGAAAGGCGATCATCATCATCAGCCATCAGATGGATTCGATCTTCTCGCTGTCCCAGCGGCTTCTGGTGCTGAATTTCGGCGACCTCATCGCCGACGGCCCGCCGGAAGACGTCAAGAACGACCCCGCCGTGATCGAGGCTTATCTCGGCGCCGAGGAAGGGGAGGACGCCGCATGACCGAACCCGCCGCCGTCCTCGAGATGCAGAACCTCTCGGTGGGCTACTACCGCGACCTCAACATCCTGTCTGACCTCGATATCAAGGCGCGGCAGGGCCAGATCACGGCAATCCTGGGCGCCAACGGCGTCGGAAAGTCCACCGCCCTGAAGGCCGCGTTCGGCTTCCTGACGCCGAACCAGGGCGACATCCTGCTGTCGGGCGAGTCGATCCTCGACATCCCGCCGCACGAGAAGATCCTGAAGGGTCTGGCCTACATCCCGCAGCAGCCGGGCGTGTTCAAGGACATGACTGTCGAGGAAAACCTCGAACTCGGCGGTTGGACCTTCCGCGGCGACCGCAAACAAGTCCGCCGGAAGGTCGAGGCGAACTACGACCGCTTCCCGGCGCTGCGCAACAAGCGGCGTCAGGTGACCGGGGAGCTTTCGGGCGGCCAGCAGCGCATGGTCGAAATCGGCCGCACGCTGATGTCCGAGCCGAAGATGCTTTTGGTCGACGAACCGACGGCGGGGCTGTCAAAGATGCTCGCCCAGGAGGTCTATGAGATGCTCACCGATCTCAAGAAAGAGGCATTGACCATCCTTCTGGTGGACCAGGAAATCCGCCAGGCGCTGAAGATCGCCGACTATGTCTATGTGCTGGAGCTTGGCCGCAACAAGTTCGAAGGTCCGGCCAGCGATTTCGACGATCTGGAAAAGGCGTTCTGGGTGGCCTGATGTCAGCGGCAACAAACCTGTTCTGGGGGGCACGCCGCCGCAAGCCGCAGATGGTTCGCGCCGAGGGGGTCTACCTTTGGGATTCTGACGGCAAGCGCTATATCGACGGTTCGTCGGGTCCGATGACCTGCAACATCGGCCACGGCAATCCCGGGGTGTTGCAGGCGATGCGGGACCAGATGCAGAACGCCACGTTTGGCATGCGCCTGCATTTCGAAACAAACCCGGCGGAAACGCTCGCCACGCGGCTGGCGCAAATCGCGCCCGGTGACCTCAGCCAGGTGTTTTTCACTTCGGGCGGGTCCGAGGCGGTCGACAGCGCGCTCAAACTCGCGCGCGCCTACGCGCTTGCCATCGGCGAGGCGCAGAGGTGGAAGGTGATCTCGCGCTTCCCCGGCTATCACGGCTGCACCTTCGGGGCGCTTTCCGTCACCGGCTATGCGCCGATGACCGCGCCCTTCGATCCGATGCTGGTGCAGATGCCCAAGATCCCAGCCCCGCGCGCCTATCTCGACGGGCTGAACCCGGAGGACGAGGTCACCGGCCACCACTATGCCGATATGCTGGAACAGCGCATCCTCGCCGAAGGGCCGGAAACGGTTCTGGGCTTCATTCACGAACCCATCGGCGGCGCCTCGACCGGCGCGCTGGTGCCGCCCGAAGGCTACATGGTCCGCATCCGCGAGATCTGTGATCGCTACGGCGTGCTCCTGATCCATGACGAGGTGATCTCGGGCGGCGGGCGCGTCGGAACGTTTTTCGCTGGCGATCTCTGGGGGGTGGTGCCGGACCTCATTACCCTCTCCAAGGGGTTTGGCGCGGGCTACATGCCGCTTGGTGCGGTGATTGCGCGGGAACCCGTTGCCGAGGCGGTGCTGGACGCGGCGAACTACCTGCATGGCTTCACCTATGGCGGCAACCCGTTGGCCTGCGCCGCAGGGCTTGCCGTGCTGGACGAGATTGAGCGTCACGGAATGATGGACAATGCGGTCGCCATCGGCACGCTGCTGCGAAAAAGGCTCGAGGCGCTGATGCAGCGCTACGAGATCATCGGTGATGTGCGGGGGCAAGGGCTGTTGCAGGCCTTTGAGCTGGTTTCGGACCGCGAGACAATGGCGCCCTTGCCGAAGGACCTGAACGCCTATGACGCACTGGTCGAAGCCGCCTATGCCGAGGGCCTGATTATCTATGCCCGCCGGTCCCGCGGCGGGTTGGAGGGCGACCATTTCCTTGTCGCGCCGCCGATGATCACCACCGAGGCGCAGGTCGACGAGATCATGGAAAAGCTCGACACCACGCTGTCGGGCTTCATTGCAAAAAACCGGTTATAGGCCATGTCAAAGATCATCATCACCTGCGCCGTCACTGGCTCGATCCACACGCCCACCATGTCGCCGCACTTGCCGTTCACGCCGCAGGATATCGCCGACCAGGCGGTGGGCGCGGCCGAGGCCGGCGCGGCGATCCTGCACCTTCACGCGCGCGACCCGGACGACGGGCGGCCGTCGGCAAAGGCCGAGCATTTTATGGCCTTCCTGCCGGACATCGCCGCGCGCACCGACGCGGTGGTGAACCTGACCACCGGCGGCAGCGCGATCATGACGCTCGACCAGAGGCTGGAAGGCCCGATGCAGGCCGAGCCCGAGATGTGCTCGCTCAACATGGGCACGATGAATTTCGCGCTCTACCCGATGATCGCCCGCTATTCCGACTGGCGGTTTGACTGGGAGAAACCCTTTCTCGAAGGCACCGACGATCTGGTCTTCAAGAATACCCCGCGCGACATCGCCCATGTCCTGACCGAGATGGGCCAAAAGCGCGGCGCCCGGTTCGAGTTCGAATGCTACGACAGCGGGCATTTGACGATGCTCAAACATTTCGTCGACCGCGGCATGGTCGAGACGCCGATCTTCATCCAGTTCGTGTTCGGCGTTCTTGGCGGCATGGCGCCCGAGCCTGAAGCACTCACACACATGAAACGCCTTGCCGACAAGTATTTCGGCGACGCCTATCAATTCTCCGTGCTCGCCGCTGGACGTGCGCAGATGCCGCTCGCCACCATGGCCGCCGGTATGGGCGGGCATGTGCGGGTGGGGCTCGAAGACAGCCTGTTCATCGCCCGCGGGCAGCTCGCCAATTCGAATGCCGAACAGGTCGAAAAGGTCCGGGGCCTGGTCGAGGGGCTAGGTCGCCAGGTGGCCACGCCGGACGAGGCCCGTTCGATGCTCGGGCTCAAGGGCGCAGACAAGACGGCGTTCTAAGAAGATGAACGACCCTGAAATCCGGCTGGCAGGACCGGCTGACATGGCGCTTTTAAGCCTGGCGCTGGAAAAGCTTTCCGACGATCTGGGTGACCGCCACCACGCAGGTGCAGACGACCTGGCAGTTGCCTGCCACGGCCCGCATCCGGGCTGCCATGGATTTCTGGCCGTCACCGGCGGTGTGCCGGTCGGTGCGGCGTTGGTGTCACCGGTCTTTTCCACCACCAAGGGCACGATGGGTGTCTACGTCTCGGACCTTTGGGTGACGGCTACCTTGCGCGGCAAAGGCCTGGGGCGGCGGCTCTTGCGCGAAGTGGCGATGTTCGGGGCCGACCGTTGGAGCGCGACCTTCCTGAAACTCACCGTCTACGCCGACAATGCCCAGGCGCGGGAATTCTATGAATACCTCGGCTTCCGGATCGCGGAAAAGGACCAGTCCTTTCTTCTGGCCGGGGCCGAACTGGATGCATTGACCGGAGCAGCGCTATGAAGGCCTTTCTCGATCCCCGCCAGGCGCGGCATGACCCGAAACACTTCATGGCCAACGGCGTGTGGCTTCCCAACCCGGAAGTGCCCGCCCGGGTCGAGATCCTGCGCCTGGGCGCCGAGGCGGCGGGATGTGCCTTCGATGTGCCCGATGATGCCGGGCAGGTCCCCATCGCGGCGGTCCACACGCCAGAATACCTGGCGTTCCTGCGCACGATTCACGCCCGCTGGATGCGGATCGAGGGCGCCTCTGACGAGGTGATCCCCAACGTCCACCCCGCCAATCGGAGCGATGGCTATCCACTCTCCGCCGGAGGCCAGGCCGGCTGGCATCAGGCCGACACCGCGTGCCCGATCTCGGCCGAGACCTGGGGCGCCGCCTATTGGTCCGCCCAAACCGCCATTGCCGCCGCCGACACCATCGCTGCCGGCGACCGCGTGGTCTACGCGCTTTGCCGCCCGCCCGGCCACCACGCCTTTGCCGATCTCGCCGGGGGATTCTGTTTTCTCAACAACGCGGCCATCGCTGCACAGCGCCTGCTGGACAAGGGCCTGCGCCCCACGATCCTCGATGTCGACGTGCATCACGGCAACGGCACACAGGGCATCTTCTACACCCGCGGCGATGTGCTCACCGTCTCGCTCCACGCCGATCCGGCCCGGTTCTACCCCTTCTTCTGGGGCCATGCGCAGGAACGTGGGCAAGGCGCAGGGCTCGGCGCCAACCTGAACCTGCCGCTGCCACGCGGGACCGATGACGACACCTATCTCAAGACGCTCGGCATGGCGGTCGAGCGGATCGACGCCTTCGGCGCGGATGTGATCGTCGTTGCCCTTGGCCTCGACGCCCATATCGACGACCCGTTCAAGGGCCTTGCGGTCACCACCGAAGGGTTCACGCGGATCGGCGCCGCAATCGCTGCAACAGGACGACCGCTCTTGCTTGTGCAGGAGGGGGGCTATGTCTCGGACGCCCTGGGCGGCAATCTCACAAGTTTCCTGAACGGAGTGCAGGCATGAAGATTGGTTTCCGGACCGTCTACCTGAAAAAGCGCTTCCCCCTCAGGATCAGCAGGGGCGAGATTACCGGGTCGGACAATCTGTTCGTCAGCGCCGACGACGGCAGCCTCACAGGCTGGGGAGAGATGGCGCCCGGCATGAGCGAGGGGGCTGAGACGGCAAAAAAGGGCGAGGCGATGCTGCGCGATTTCTGCGCCGGTGGCCTCGATGGCGCGATCCATGACATCTGGGACCGCGCCCATGCCGCAGGTGTCGCCCCCTGCGCACTGGCCGCGCTCGACATGGCGCTGTGGGATCTTTCTGCGAAACAGGCCGGCATGCCGCTGTATCGCCTGCTGGGCCTTTCGCGCCGGGCAGTGGTCAGTTCCGTGACCGTGGGGATAAACCCGCCAGAGGTCGCGCGAGAGCGGGTCCCGATGTTGCTGGCGGCAGGCGCAAGGGCGCTGAAAATCAAGCTGGGCTCGCCCGAAGGCGTCGAGGCGGACAAGCAAATGTTCATCGCCGTACTGGAAGCGGCCGAAGGGTCCGGCGCCGTGTTGCGCGTCGACGCCAACGGCGGCTGGTCGCTGGATGACGCGCGGCACATGATGGGTTGGCTGGCCAAGCGCGGCGTCGAGTATATCGAACAGCCACTTGTGCGCGGCGCCGAAGGCCAACTTGCCGACCTCTTCAAGGACCGCGCCCTGCCGATCTTCGTCGACGAAAGCTGCCGGAAGAGCCAGGACATTCCCGGTTTCGCCGACCGCGTCGACGGCGTGAACCTGAAACTGATGAAATGCGGCGGCATTACCGAGGCCTTGCGCATCGCCGCCACCGCCCGCGCCTTCGGGCTGAAGACGATGATCGGCTGCATGGGCGAAAGCTCAGTCTCCATCGCCGCCGGCGCGTCGCTCGGCGCGCTCTTCGACTACATCGATCTCGACAGCCACCTGAACCTCGATCCCGACCCGGCCACCGGCGCGCCCTTCCAGAACGGAATCACTCTGCCCGCCGATATCCCGGGCCATGGAGGGCACCTGAAAGATGCTTGATCCGACCCGCAAGCTGGCGCTCTACGCCGAGGCCACCATGGGCCAACTGAACGCCAAGATGACCGAAGGCATCATCCGCTACGGCCGCAACCCGGTGGTGGCGGTGATCGACAGCCATGTGGCGGGCAAGCGCGTGCGCGACGTCTGCAAGCTCGACAGCGATGTGCCGATCGTCGCGACGCTCGACGAAGCGATCGCGCTTGGGGCCGACGTGTTCGTGCTGGGCACCGCACCCTCGGGCGGTCGGGTGCCGCCGGAATGGATGGCGGTGCTGCAGGCCGCGGTCGACGCGGGCATGTCGCTTGTCAACGGCCTGCACGACCCGCTGAGCCCTGTTTTCGGACATGATCTGAAGCGCGGCCAATGGATCTGGGACATCCGCACGCCGATAGGTGAGATTCCCCCTATCGCCACCGCCCGAGCAGCCAGGCTGCCGAACACCCGTGTGCTGATGGTCGGCACCGACATGGCGATCGGCAAGATGACCGCCGGGCTGGAAATCTACAGGGTTTTGCGGGCCCGCGGCACGGACGCCGCCTTTCTGGCCACCGGCCAGATCGGCGTCAGCATCATGGGCACCGGCATCCCTCTCGACGCTTACCGGGTCGATCACGCCAGCGGCGCGGTGGAACGCATGGTCATGGAGGCCGCCGGCCATGATGTGGTGATTATCGAGGGTCAGGGCTCGCTTCTGCATCCCGGCAGCACGGCGACCCTGCCATTGATGCGCGGAAGTTGCTGCAATGCGATGATCCTTTGCCACCGCGCCGGTATGGAGTATCTTGATACGTTCAACGACGTGCGGATCCCGCCGCTGCGCAATGTTATTGAACTTAACGAAATGACCGCTTCGGCCAACCATGTACTGACCGATGCCAAGGTCGTGGGGATCGCATTGAACACACGTGATCTGAGCGAGAATGACGCCAGAAGGGAAATCGCCCGAACGCAGAGGGAAACCGGGCTTTCGGTCACCGACCCGGTTCGCTTTGGCGCGGGCTTATTGGCGGATTGTATCGTCTGATACCGCCGCAGCCGTTCAGAATGACCGCCTTTGCCGCCGCCGACACCGTCGCGGCAAGAGTGTCCCTGCGCGTGCTCGAGTAATTAAGCAACGGTTCCGCAAAGGGTTCTCCTCAGTCATCCGATAGTTTCACTCGACTAACTGACGGCCGAACGGTGGTCTTTTGGCCTCGCCCTCGTTCTCTTTGCGCTGGAGCGAATGTCAGATTTTCGCCTCCGGTAATGTTCCCGATCTCGTGAACCGCAGATTCCTGCCAATCGTGAGCGGAATCCGAAAGGCGGAAACGTCCGGATAGTGTTGAAGCAGTTGCCTTTTGAGTTTCTGAGGGTGGAGGCCAAAGGAGTCCAGGCTTTCCTGCTTAGCCTGTTGGTGCCGGCGTGGCGACCAGTTTGGCCGGTTTCCGGAGGTTCTGCGCGGTCGCTGCGAGGTGGAACGGTTCATTTGCGCCTTTGGGTCCTCTGAGCCGCATCATCCGTACGCCGATGTATC